>Ga0209828_1000322_pt1 | contig 46812 bp, 18 predicted proteins | sample MaitaG_FD_187429 | JGI IMG/M metagenome (GOLD analysis project Ga0209828, IMG submission 187429) | Marine algal microbial communities from Maine, USA - Maine_Asex2 metaG (SPAdes) (version 2) | ecosystem: Host-associated > Algae > Red algae > Unclassified | place: Maine, USA | collected 2015-01-05
TAGGTGAAAAATCTACGTAGACAGTTCAGAGGTGTTCGAAATGTTGAATTCTTCCTTTATAGACTTATGATGATTTATGCGTAGCCCCCAACTTTTCGGCTTGATCCAGTAAGTCTAAGCTAAACACCTGATAATCATAAAAATATATATTCATTCAAAGAATAAATTAATTTTATTGGCTTAAGAAAAATCACCAATTTTTGGATCAATCAGAAATGTAGCAAATAAATGCACCTAAATATTCTTATTAAAAACTTGACCCACCTTTGTAACTTTAGATATACTCAATCGTAATAACAATAGAAACATCAAGATTTAAACAATGACAACTGTAAACTTTGACAACTGTAGAATATAACCATATAATCCAAGAGCTAGCAGACCATCTTTATCGGTATGCATTAAAGTTGAGCTACGATACAGAATCTGCAAAGGATTTAGTTCAGGATAGTTATATGAAGTTGTGGATCAATAAATCGAAGATTACAACAGATCATGCAAAGCCATTTTTATTTAGAGTACTTTTCAATAAAATGGTAGATGATAAAAGAAAAATGAAAAGGATTTCTAATCCTGAAATAATGCCGGAAACAGAAATTAGAAGTAATTCTAATTTAGACGAAAAGGATATGATAGAATATGCTTTTAAGCAACTAGATGAGAAACAAAGAAAAATTATAATGCTCAGAGATTGGGATGGTTATGCGTATGACGAAATAGCAGAAATATTAGGCATTAGTTTAAGCCTAGTGAAAGTAAATTTATTTAGAGCACGAAAGAAAATGAAAGCGATCGTAAGTAGCGAAGATGAAGATTTTAAAAAAAAAATAATTAACCAATGAGCATTAATAAGCTGAATTACGAAAATTATATCATCGACTATATAGAAGGATCTCTCAGTTCTGATTTGAAATCTGAATTTGATGTGTTCATCAAGTTGCATCCTGAAATTCATATTGAAATAAAAAATTATTTAGCAGCACCAATATTGGCAGAAGATAAAGAGATAATTTTTGAACATAAAGAAGATTTAGTAAAGACAAATGCAGGGTCTTCAAGACAGAAGTTTGGAGCGGTCTTATTCGCCTTATTATTGATTGCTTTTTTTGGATTCTATCATTGGAATAGCATGACACAAAAACAATTTTCTCAACTATCTTCAATGATGCCCACTTCAATAGAAAAAACTACTGCAATAGAGACTAATTCATTGCAAAAAGCAAAGACTAAATCGACTCTTAATCAAAAAAAAGAGCAATTAAACGAAAGTGATAATATAAGCGAAAGTGAAAATAAAAAGGAGGAGAACGGAAACGCAAAAGAGTCAACTATAAATAAAATTGATCTGAATAAAGTTGAAAAAATGAATGATAGAAAAAATGAAGAGGATAGAGTTATTCAACCAAAACAAGTAGAGGATAACTCTATAGAAGAAGCTTCAAAGAAACCTGCCATCATTCAATATGCAACGGAGACAATAGAAAATTCAGTTCCTAAGACACATATGGTATCAAATGAAGTAAATAATGAGTCCAAGAATAACGAGTTTCAAGAAACAAATACAGTTACTTTAAGCCAATTGGACGAAGTTGTTATGATATCTTCTCTGACTAATGAGAGTCTACGTCCTTCGAAGAAACCTAGGAGAACAGTAGTGCTGCATATGGCATCAGTAACTCCTGCAGAATATGAGTCTGATAATAAGTCTAAAATTTTGGACTTGTTTATCCCACAAAGTTATAAAGATATAGAACTAAAGAAGTCCGTTGTCACGACGAATTCTAGTGGAAATAAAAATAAAATACTAAAAGCATTTGCACCCAAATCTATTAGTAAATAAAGTGAGCGAAAGATCACGTAAAAAAGTAAAAAAATGGAAAAATTAAGATTGATTTTAGCAGTTGTTTTTTGTGCCTTTAGTTGGGTGATAGTAGCTCAGTCAGAAACTAATCCCGAAGAAAAGACCTCCGATAGTGATAATCGTGATACGAGTAGGATGATTGTGATAAACGATAGCAACACATGTGATTATGATGATAATAATTCCTTGCGATTTGGAATGCTAGATTTAGGTATAAGTACCTACCTATCTAATGGTAGTTTGAATTTACCAGAACAATATCAGTTTATGGACCAGCGACTGATTAATTCAGTCAACATCGGAGTACATATGATAAATATGAGAATTGATTTTACAAAAGACTCCAAACCAGCTAAAGTGGGTATTGTGACGGGCCTTAAAATCAACATGAGTAAGTACGCATTCGAAGATAATTTTCGTTTGAATCCTAACCAAACTAACTTTGTGAGTTCAGTAGAATTTGTAAATGAAGATCTAAAAAAGAATCGATTGTTTGCGACCTATTTGGCCTTACCTCTTTTAGTAGATTTTAATCTAAGCCCTAAGAATAGTCATAAATCTATAAAATTCTCTGCAGGTTATGTAGCAAACATACTTTTAGGGGCGAACCACAAGATTAAGGGTGAATCGATCGGAAAAGAAAGAGTAAGAAATAATTTTCACCTAAATAAATATCTAGGAATGATAGAAGCGAGAGTCGGATTAGGCCCACTAAATCTTTATTTTCAGTATGGACTCAATAGTTTATTTAATGACGATCTAGGTCCAGATTTGAGACCGATTAGTTTTGGTGTAAATATTATTCCAAGGTAAATTTAGAAGTAAAATCTTGGTGTAAAATATAAAAGCTCAGTGATGGCATAATCACTGAGCCTTTTTTTTGATAGTATGATTGTTAAGAAGTGGGAGTTAATAAAATATTAGAAATAATTCACAGATCAACTCATCCTGCACCTTTTCTACAAATAGAAGCTCGCAATTTATCCACTCCTGCCTTAAAATCTCACTTTCAAGAGAGCTTCATAAACTTGAAAAGTTTCTAGGGTGGGTTGTATAAGATAGAAGTAGTCAATTACTAAACACCAAAGAAATCTTTAATTAGGTGAATTTGGAACCTTCGACAATTGAAGAAATATAGAATCCTTATTGTTTCGCCCGACATATTCTATCTTATTAGAGTCTATAAAATGATACTTGCCTTTTAAATCGATCGATCGATATTCCCAAAAGTCATAGAGATCCATTTGATTATATAAAGTATCCACGATGTATTTAAAATTGGTCAGTGAGTCTTCCACTTCTACCATTGCATCCCTACTTTGTTCAAAAATTAATTTGTCAAATTCAGGGAACTCTGAAGTTTGAGTACAAATAGAATCAACAGTCCAAATCCCCACCATTGGATGATTTTTAGCCCACATGTTGTAACTTCGATATCTATCTACAGACCATAACCATTGCATCATAAATCCAATAATAGCTATTAACTTTAAGATGCTCATCGCTCCATAAAACAACCTATATTCACTTGGTTTAAATTGAAATATTCTTGGGAATTTCTGTTCTTTAATCCATTCAGTTAAGTCTGGTAAACGAAATATAATTACCGCTAAAAGTAATGATAGTAGGGTGATATACTGGTATAGATTACACGATTCGAACACTAGTGCAAGGCTAAAGTTATTTATAATAATTGGGAGTAAAAAGATGGCTCCAATAAGAGCTGTTCTTCTAAAAGCAAGTAATAGTAAAATGAGTGTCTCAGCTACTCCGATTAGTATTTCATAAGTATCTGATTCTGCATACACCTGCCAAACTAGATGCCTTGGTTGCGCATTCATCAGTCTTTCGTAAGCCAATGAGAAAGAATATTGGTAGTATGTACCTAAGATTTTGTTGACTGTCTCTGGGATTAGGATATAGATTGCAAAGTACCTAGCCAATGTCCAACTTATTAAGGACATCTTATTGAAAATGACAGGCCAATTTTGTAAGAAATTAATACTTAAGAGTAATAGACCTACGATGGCTAGATTTCTGATGATATAAAATTGCCTATTTTCATGATCCAGACAGAGTGGATAAGGATCACTATACAATGGATATTCAAAATTATACCTAGCTAATCCAATAGCAAATAGACTAGTGGCAAGGAATCCACAAAAATATCTTAGTGTGGTTGTATATCTTATTGTTTGATTCATTAAAAATCTTATCAAAACTAATACATAGATGTATATTAAACCTACGAATTAGAAGCATTAGATATTTATTAACGAATCGTTTTCAACTTATTCTGAAAGTATCTCTAATTTTGCGTATTGTAGCATTATTCTTTTTTCAGGATTATCTACAATGTCTTGAAAATGAATGGTAGCTACCAACCTATCATCGATTTCTTTCACTTTGCCTTTTCCAAATTTAAGGTGAAGGATTTCCATGCCTTCTTTGATTTTATGTGATGGGCTTGGATTGAAATTATCAGGATCAATGTAGCTCAACTTGGGTTGCGATAAAGATTTTTTGAAATTACCCAGAATCTTAGGCTTAGAAAATCTGTCCTCCTTAGTAAGCGTTATGACGGCATCAAAACTATCTTCCGGTATCTCCTCCAAAAATCTACTCGCTTCATTCTGCCGCATAGTACCGTATTGGTATCTCGTATTAGAATAGGATAGAGTGAGAATTTCTTCCGCTCTTGTAATTGCTACATAGAATAATCTTCGTTCTTCTTCTATTTGATTCGGATCATTCATTGACATAAACGAAGGAAATAAGTTTTCTTCTAGACCGACCACAAAAATGGATTTAAATTCCAGTCCTTTTGCCGCATGTACAGACATCATAGTTACTACATCTAAATCCTTACTCTCGGTATCTTGATCGGTCATCAACGAGATTTTTTGTAAATATTTTGCAAGACTACGGTCCGTATTATACTCCTCATCATCTTCTATTTCGTCATCTTCTACAAATTCTTGGATACCATCCAATAGAGCGTTTATGTTTTCAAGACGGTTTAAACTTTCTATACTACCTTCATTTTTATAGAGATCTGTGATGCCGCTTTTTCTAGCTATAAAACAAGCGCCTTCATAGGCATTTGAGACGAGAACTTTTTCAGATAGCGCATTTACAATACTTACAAATTGGGGCAACAATTTTTTTGCTCGGCCAGTAAATTCTATCGATTGTAAGCAGGTCCATATGCTGACTTCATTGTCATTTGCTACTTGTGACAGTTTTTCAACTGTGGTTTTTCCAATGCCTCTTCTTGGAAAGTTGATGATTCTTTTTAATGCCTCATTATCATGTGGATTTACAGTTAACCTAATGTAGGCGATGAGATCTTTGATTTCTTTTCGCTGATAGAAAGAAACACCCCCATATATTCTGTATGGAATGTTTTGCCGACGAAGATATTCCTCAAAAATTCTGGATTGTGAATTGGTTCGATACAAGATGGCAATCTCACTATTACTTAAGTTGTACCGATTCTTTTGCTCTATAATACTATCAGAAACTCGTTTTCCTTCTTCTGTATCACTGAGCGCTTTTATTAAGTTGATCTTATTTCCTTCCGTCTTTTCAGTCCAGATTTTCTTTTGGATTTGCCGCGAATTATGTGTGATAACATTATTAGCAGCATTCACTATAAATGGAGTAGAACGATAATTTTGCTCTAATTTGAATACTTGCACATCCGCGAAATCATTCTGAAATTGAAGTATGTTTTCGATGGTCGCACCACGGAATGAGTAAATGCTTTGAGCATCATCACCAACAATGCACATGTTTTCATTACTTCCAGGATATTGAGAAAATAGCTTCAAAATTTCATATTGTAGATAATTAGTATCCTGAAACTCATCTACCAGTAAATATTGAAATTGCTTTTGATATTTAGCTCTTACGGTAGGAACTTTATGCAATAATTTGAATGTCTGTAACAATAAATCATCAAAATCCATGGCCCCTGCAATTTTGCATTTCTGCACGTATTTGCTATAAATTTGGTGGATTAGTGGCTTATTCCCCATTCGATCTTGAGCCATTAAATCTTCATTTAATACATATGTTTTTGGCGTGATCAAATTACTTTTTGCGCTACTAATTCTACTACGAACAGCTCCATTTGGGTAAGTTTTATCATTAAGCCCTAATTGCTTTATGGTTTCTCTAATTACACTCTTTGTATCATCCGTATCGTATATTGTAAAGTTGTTTGGGTAGCCGATATGATGCGCCTCCACTCTCAATATCCGAGCAAAAAGTGAATGAAATGTGCCAGCCCAAACTTTATTTGCAGAAGAACCTACTACTTTTTCGATTCTATCTTTCATTTCTCTTGCCGCCTTATTGGTAAATGTTAGAGCTAATATTTGCCAAGGAGCAATCCCCATCTTAATTAAATGAGCAATCCGAAAAGTTAAAACTCGTGTTTTTCCAGATCCGGGACCAGCAATAACCATCACAGGTCCTTCAGTCGCTAATACAGCAGCTTCTTGAATAGTATTTAGTCCGGCTAAGTAAGTTTTATCAGGTAGATTTGGCATTCTGCAAAAGTCTAAAAATTTGTTGTTTTTTATATAAAAAACATCATTAATATAAACGTTATATTAACAATATTATACATTCTCTCATATTGACGATTACATTTGTGATATGAAGTGGTTTCAGCCAATAAAAGATTGCCTTATTTTTCTAAATAATCCTAAGCGAGAAATTAGAGAGCCTCTAGTAGAAAATCCATTATTATATATTCATACCTTATTTATTGGTGTCTTCTTAATTAATATTTTAGGAATGTCCATTATTTCTAAAATAATAGACTTTGATGCGTTAGACAGCGGTTTTGATGACCTACAAAATAAATTTGGAATTTGGATGATGGCCGTCTTAGCAATAATAGTGGCACCTACTTTAGAGGAGTTGATTTTTAGATATCCATTGAAGCATAAGTTGTTTCTAACGATGCTTTTGACTTTTATAGACATGTTTATAATTTATGGCGTTTTACAATGGTTAGGATTTTATAAATTATCCATTATTGCTCCCTTTTCATTGGCCATTTTCTCACTTATCCTCCTCGCTCAAAGCGAAAATCTACAGATCGAATGGGATGCAACTGTCGATCGTTTATATCCAATGTTATTTTTGCTTGTAGCAACTATTTTTGCTTTTGTTCATATGTTTAACTACGCAGCAGGAAGCTTCCCATGGTATGTGACCCCCCTTTTAGTTTTTCCACAATTTGTAATTGGATTAGTGCTAGGATTTGTAAGATTGCGGATTGGTCTTTGGGGCTCCATATACATGCATGCACTCAATAATTCAATTCCTATGCTTGCATTGATTTTGTATGGAAATCAGTTAGGTTAAGGTATGCTTAATATTATTTTGCATAAATTTTATTCCTCCTCAACTTTCTTTTCAATCTCTAATTCCTTGCCTAAATATACCAGCGTATCTTCAGGATTGACTTCCATGGAACCGGCAAAAGAAGAAATGATTCTAATTACTCCTTCTTTATTTTTAATAAATACTGGGATACTTTTTTCCGTATCCTCAAACATTGAAATAATAATTTTGTATTCTTCAATCGAGCTAATCGGTAATTCTCGTATTGTTGGATAATCCCTAGCAACCTCACTAAAATTGATATAATCATCTGTATGAGAAAATAGTCCGGATGTTGGGTTATTGGTGGGGTCTTGCATTTCATCGGCAGACACCAATCTAAATGTTCCATTTTCTCCAAAATCATTTGCGAATCTATTGCATACATAAGTATTTATATCTGTACTAGATGTAAGAGCCATCAAGTAACCAACATCTGTCAATTCTAGATTATCTCCTAATTCATCCGAATATACATTGGCTTGAAAGGAAATTAATCCCATAGATTTAGCATCATTTACGTTACTGTAATTGCTATCTATAAGTACAACATGACGCCCATTATCTTTTAAATAATTTCCAATTAGTCGAGCGGCTTTATGTGCTCCTACGATCAAAATTCCATTTGACTTTTTCAGGATAACATCTAAGAATCCAGCTACTAATTTTGCCGTAGTTGCATTCAGTAACACCGTCCCTAATACAATCAAAAATACCAGTGGTGTGATGATTTCAGCAAATGGAATACCTTGTGCCGTTAGCTTTATTCCAAATAAGGATGCAATTCCCGCGGCCACAATACCTCTAGGTCCTACCCAACTGATAAATACCTTTTCTTTGACAGATAATTCTGAATTTTTTGTACTCATGAATACAGCAATAGGACGTATTACAAATATGACTACAAAAAGTAAAATAAAATACTTCGGCTTCATGATCATATTGAGCTCTGCAATATCAATATTTGCGGAAAGCAAAATGAATAATATAGATATCAATAGGATGCTCAAAGTTTCTTTAAAATCTAAAATCTCTTTGAGCATTGGCACATCCATGTTACCTAATACCATTCCCATCACTACGACCGTCAATAGTCCAGACTCATGAGCTACCATATCTGACCCAACAAATACAGCAAGTACCAAAGCCAAAGTGAATACATTTAAGAGGTAATGGGGAACCCAGTCTCTTTTAATAAATTGATACAATAAATGTGCTGCTGTAAATCCTAAAGCAAATCCTACGACCACTATCTTTGAAAATTGCATCAAGGCATGTTGTGTAAAATGCCCCCCTTCGCTGGTTAGAATAAATTCGAAAACCAATACGGCGACCAATGCACCAATGGGATCTATCAAAATACCCTCCCATTTAAGGACTGTTGCAACATTCTTGTTTAGTGGAATATTACGCAGAATTGGGGCAATAACAGTCGGTCCGGTAACTATAATCAAAGCAGAAAATAGGAAAGCAATAGTCCAAGGGATACCCAATATAAATTTCGCGGCTAGCCCAGCCCCAATAAAAGTAACTGCACTCCCTAATGTTATCAATTTGAAAATTGCTGGACCTACTCCTTTGATTTCACTCCTTTTTAGCGTTAATCCGCCTTCAAAAAGAATAATTCCTATGGCTAGGGAGACAAAATAAAATAAGCTATCTCCTGGAAAAAGGCCTTTTACCCCGTCATGTATAGGCTCAATCCACTTAGAACCATCAGCTGTCTTGAGCGTTGACAGTGGCCCAACGAGAAGTCCAATCAGGATAAGAGGCAAGATAGCAGGAACCTTTATTCTCCATGCTAGCCATTGTGCAAATATCCCTAAGACGATAATTCCAGCTAACTCCAGCATTATATGACTATTTAATGTTAATTTAATGGTAAATATAACAGATTTAGATATAGCTCAAAATGTTGTATATATTGCAGAGAATGACGTGATAATTTGTTAATTTTACGCAATTATAGTTAACAACTCCTCTTTCCATCCCTCAGCAGTTTACTTAACATAAGACCATTATGTATAAAACTCTAATTACTTTTTGCTTTTTATTGTTTTTTGTAACTATAACACATTCTCAAGACATTGTAGACCAAGCTCTTCAATATATCGCGGAAAACCAAAATAACAAAACAGTTAAATTAGAAAACGAGGATTTCTCAGACGTAATCATCACTGATCGCTATACATCTAATGGGATAGAACATATCTACCTTAATCAAGCGGTAAATGGCGTTGCCCTATTTGGTCATGCGATGAATATTACTGCAAAAGATGGTAAAGTAGTATATGTAACTCAAAATTTCACCACCCTAAAGAAATTAAAAGTTAAGGCTGAAGTCGAATATGATATTCACAAGGCTTTACAAATTACTTCTAAACTAGTTGAGTCTAATTACACAAACGATTGGCTGTCTCTTCGTTCTGAATCTGGAAATAGATGGATCGGAAAATCAAAAATCTCTAAAGAAGATATCTTTTATGAATTGGCTTATACAAAACAGGGTAGCGAACTTATCCCTATTTGGCTAGTTGGTATTTATTCTGATAAAGAATCAAAATGGTGGCAATTTCACATTCATCCTAAATCTGGAAAAGTACTTAATAAAATAAGTTGGACGACTGAGTGTAATTTGTATGCGTGTAATAATTCCTCTACTCATCACACCCATACACATACTTCTTCTTCACACATACCCACATATCTAAGTGGTTCAATAAATGATGATAAATATCAAAAATATACATCTCAAAAGGGTCTTTCTCAAAGTGCTATGACAAATACCTATGAAGTGTTTGCATTGCCATTGATAAATCCAGATGAAGGAGGGAGAACCATAGAAGCAAATCCTTGGAATGTAGCATCAAATGCATCGCCTTTTGGATGGCATGATACAGATGGCAGCCCAGGGGAAGAATATATTATCACAAGAGGCAACAATGTTTATGCATCAGAGGATGTCGATGCCGATGATAATCCAGGGTACGCACCGAGTGGTGGGATTACGCTAGATTTTCAATTTCCTTTTTCGGCAGGAGATTTTCCAGTAAACTATCAAGATGCGGCAATAACAAATTTATTCTATTGGAATAATGTGATGCATGATGTTTGGTATCAATATGGCTTTGATGAGCCAAGTGGAAACTTTCAAGATAATAATTATGGAAATGGAGGCGCTGGAAGTGATTTTGTAAATGCGGATGCACAAGATGGATCAAGCACAAATAATGCAAACTTTTCTACTCCACCAGATGGGACCAATCCAAGAATGCAAATGTTTGAATGGAATGTAAATCAAAATATTTCGATATCTGTGACAAACCCGCCTGCAATTGCTGGTTTTTATGCCGTCACAGGTGCTAATTTTGGACCGCAATTAGGTACTTATTCTGGCACTCTTGTAGACACTAATCCAACAGACGCATGTGTTCCAATTAATAATGGTGCCGCGATAAATGGAAATATTGCATTGATAGATCGAGGGAATTGTACTTTTGCCGATAAAGTTAATGAAGCTCAAACTGCTGGAGCTGTAGCAGTGCTTGTTTGTAATAATGTTGCAGGGTCTCCGATATATATGGGTGGTACTGATCCTAATATTTCCATTCCTTCAATTATGATTAGTCAATCAGATTGTGCTACTATAAGAGCTAGTTTACCAGGAGTAGATATCTCATTTACCTTAAATGGTAGCTCAGTAAAAGATAGTGATTTGGATAATGGAGTGATTGCTCATGAATATGGTCATGGAATTTCTACTAGATTGACTGGTGGACCTGGTGCAAGTTCTTGTCTTTTTGGTGATGAGCAGATGGGAGAGGGATGGAGTGATTGGTTTGCCTTAATGGTAACCATGAAAACAGGTGATGTAGCCACAGATGCTAGAGGGATGGGTACGTATTTACGGAACCAACCTACAAACGGAACTGGGATAAGGGCATTTCCTTACACAACCGATATGACTATAAATCCACATACCTATGATGACATCAAATCCTCAGTGATTCCCCACGGTGTTGGTTCCGTTTGGGCCGCGATGCTTTGGGAAGTGACCTGGGATCTAATTGGTCAATACAGTTTTGATGCAAATATATATGCAGGTACTGGTGGTAATAACATAGCTATGGCCTTGGTGATTGAGGCATTAAAACTTCAACCATGCAATCCTGGTTTTACGGATGGTAGAGATGCCATTCTTGCAGCCGATCAATTGTTGTATGCTGGTGCAAACGAGTGTTTGATTTGGAATGCGTTTGCAAGGAGAGGTCTAGGTTATTCTGCTGTACAAGGGAGTAGTGGTAGTAGATCTGATGGTACAGAAGCTTTTGATTTACCACCAGTGTGTAACAACGAATTAGTAATAGAAAAAACTGGACCTATTATTTCGACATTAAGTGCCGTGATCAACTATTTTATAGAAGTAACAAATTATACAGGGGCAAATGTAACAAATGTAAAAATATCCGATATGCTACCAACTAACTTGACGTACATAAATGGTAGTTTAAATCAAGGGGCTGTCAACGGAAATAATGTTACTTATAGTCAAGTAGTGCTTATAGACCAAGCAAATATAAATTTAAATTTTGATGTGAATGTAAATGCAAATACTGCCTCTACAATGACTTATTATGAGGACTTTGAATATGATTATGCTGAATGGATCCCTTCTTCAGGTCAAGGTACAAGCCTATTTCAATTTACAAATAACAACCCCTATAGAGGAACTGGAACCTATTTTGTGGCTAATGTTGGTGCTAACAACACACAATACTTGACCTTTTCTGGAGTAACCTTACCGGCAAATGCGCTGCTATCATTCTATCATGATTATGATACAGAAGAGAATTGGGATGGAGGTGTAGTTGAGATTAGCACGAATGGAGGAATCTCATTTTTTGATGTTGGTAGCTCTATGGTTATGAATGGCTACAACACCAATATTGGTACAAGTAGTAATACAGATATTGGAGGACGAAGTGGATTTTCAGGCAACAGTAATGGGTATATTAGAACGATCGTAGATCTCAGTGTATATGGCGGACAAAATGTAGATCTTAGATTTATGTATGGCTCTGATGACAATACCTTTTCCACCGGTTGGTATATTGATGAAATAATGATCTATGATGCGCTAAAAATCACTAACACGGCTTGTGTTGTCACTGCACAAGGGAATAATGAGTGTGGTGATATCACGACCATTGTCCTACCTGATTGTGAGTTGTACAACAGATATTTTGCGGATGTAGATGGTGATGGATTCGGAGATAAATTGAACGAAGGTTGGGCGTGCACCATTCCTTTTGGGTTCGTAATAGATGATACAGATTGTGATGATTCGGATGCTAGTAATTATCCTGGAGGAATAGAAATTTGTGATGGTATTGATAACAATTGTAATGGAATCATAGATGACGGATGCATAAATGTTTGCCCTCCAAATTATAGTGGTACAAATGCCATATCAGGTGCCAATAATGGAACTGGAGGTACATACAATAATGACGATTACGAAACAGATGGAGATATTGAATCTACCCAAATCATAAACGCTGGAACGGTAGACTACGATTCTAAAACAGGAGTTCTTTTAAATATTGGATTTGAGGTAAACTTAGGGGCTATTTTTACTGGCTTTATTGATGGTTGTAACAATGGCTCGGGCGGAGTACTACTTACCGAAGATATTGAGGAATCTAAAGATAAATAGTAAAAAAATACAAAAAAATAAAAAAGCGAATCAGCGATAATAGATGATTCGCTATTTTTTTGTTGCTAAATTTATTACTTTATAACTCACTTCACCACACTTAATCGTTTAGTGATTATTTGGTTATTAGCTTCTACTTGTATAAAATAAATTCCAGCAATTATATTCGATAAATCTATAGCAATAACTTGACTTCCTTTACCTTCCTCCAATGATCTAATTCGCTTTCCTGTCACATCTAAAATGACAACTGAATACTTTACCTGTGTTTGAGAGTTAATGTGAATTTGTGCAATATTGCTAGCCGGATTTGGTACCAATTTATAACTTATTATATCTTCAAGGACATCCTTATTAGCAGTCACAGCATCATCATTCATTTCAATATTAAAGGTTGTGACATCGATCCAACCACCTTCTCCATCTATGACCGTAAAATCAAATGCATCTGTCTCTGCTTCACTTGTATTATGATATTTCACCAATCCAGAATACGCTTCAAACTGAGTGAAATTTCCGCCGATTCCAAGTTCATCACCATTCAGGGATATAAAACCATTTGTTGGAGTTTTTATAATGGTGAAGAGCAACTCAGAAGCACTATTATTCGCATCAGAAGTCTGAAGCACCGCACCATTTAGTTGATTCTGTCCCATGTTTGGTACTTGTAAGACTTCATTTAGTACCAGAATAGGATTTTCTAATATGGCATTAGAACATATTTGTAACTGGAACTTTTGGAATTGCCCACTACCTCCCGATTCTTGATCGAAAATAGTCAATATCCATTCCCCCATAATAGGTTCTCCTTTGAATGCAGATAGTTTTTCTTCCGGTACATAGGTTACTCCATTTGAGAGGGGACAATTTAAATCTGCTGGAGAATCATCATCAAAGCCACAATTGAAATCTGAACTATTACCACAAACGTCATCAAATAAGGTAATTTCTGTTCCACTTGGACTTGTTAATGTAGCTTTAAGTTGACTTATAATTTCATGGAGCCCTTGAATTTTCGGAATGCTAATTACATTGATCACACCTTCATCAAAAATAGAAATAACTGATGATACTTCAATCAATCCAGATTGGGAAATATTTTTAGGAAGATCGTCAGATGCTAAGCTTTTACAACTAAGCGCCACTGTACCAAAAGTGTTTATTTTAGATTGATTGTCTGCACCACAATCATTGTTTCCACTGACTCTCCAGTAATACAAAGTACTTTTTTCTAAGATTACCTGAGGGGTGTAATTCGTTTCTGTGAGGCCTGTTTCTCGGATGGTTGCTTCGTTTGTAAAAGCAGGGTTGGTCGACAATTCAAAAGTATAATTTACTGTATTTCTAGCCTCAGTCCATTCAAATGTAGGATTCAATCCTAGATCTTGAACGCCATTTTCAGGAGTGATATATGCTAAATCGGAAAAATCAGTAGAGGTTAGATTCAATTGTACATTGAAATTAAATATGATATCTCCGCTTACGCCTTCTATAGTTAATTCATGATTTCCATTTGTGTTTACATCATCTAAATTGATTTGAATGGTTGCCATTCCATCTGGAGGAATGACGGATGGTTCAATAGTGATATCTGCTCCTTCAGGTACCCCATCTATAACACTCAATTCTATGTTTTCACTATATCCTTTCAAAGCAAATGACTGCAATTCAACACTTAAATTTTGAGGCAAACAAATCTCAAAATCAGTTTCTGTTAGCTCAAATACGAATGTCGGTTCTGAGGGTTCCATGATCGTAAAATCTTCATTAGAAATATCAAAAAATATATTTCTATTACCTTTTATTTTTATTCTGCAATCATCGCTTACAGCAAGAGGCATTCTTATGATTTCTGATCCATCATTTGGAGTATGCGAAACTAATTTGCGATCAAAATTTTGACCACCATCGGTAGATAAGAATATATCCACCGCAGAACAATTCACTGGCGATAAATCTGAATTAGCAACATCCCATATTATCTCAACACTTTCTCCTACTTCAAAATCTGGTGGGTTAGCGTTTGGGAATGTTACTATAAATGGTCCTGCATTTTCACTTGCTTTAAAAGCAACCTCTGTTAATTCAACTGCTCCACCTAATGGATTGTTATCCCTTACTACAAAGGCAAAGGTTAGATCTCTATCATAAGTAGGGAGTACTTCATCTACAGTATTGAAATTTCCTAAAATTTTATTTAACGATGGGAAATAACGTGTCGGAGAAGTGCTAGGTCGCAAAGATCTAAAACTAGGGGCATCACCCATAGGACTACCTAAATTACTGACAGGCCCCGTATCTACTTGATCCCATGAGTACGTAAGATTATCACCATCTATGTCAACAGCACTGCCCGTTAATTCAAACGCAGTCGAAATAGGAATATAAGTTCCTTCAAGATTATCTACTAATATCATTGGGGGATGATTACCATTGTCAATTTCTTCTCCACATTCTGGCCCAAAGGACCTCGAATAACTATGTATTTGGGATAAAGAACATGCATGATAATAATCATCTCGTCCTCCTAAATTCTGACCAGAAAGACAGGACCCAGCATAGGACATAATAGTCGTTCCAGAACCAGGCTCACAGGCCGTACCGAGCGAAAGCTGGGCTTGCAATCCTGGAGAAAGGTTATCAGGGTCACAATTACTCCAAGAATGTGCGGCAGAGAATTGATGCCCAACTTCATGAGCGATAGTACCAGCTGTAAAACTTGAAATGTCAGCATTGCCTACACAACTAATTCCGGCACCACTTGGGCCACAAATCGCTCCCAATTCTGCAACCCCAGCTATTCCATCTGTACATCTTATAGTAAATCCATGACCTATATCATAAGAGCCAGATCCAAATGCATTTATTAGGACCGTTGGGACTTGTGATAAAAATTGTCTTCCTGCATGGTCTCCCTCGAAAGTACCTGGTGAAAAGAAGAATGGATCGTTTGTTGGATCTAAATATATTCCATTTTCAACGCCTTCAATGATGGTAAATGTTATTGAATTCTCGTTCTCGTATATTTGATTTAATCTATTTATACTTGTAACCATCTCCGATAATACATTTCCAACACTTCCTTTTAATTGACCATACTCGCCAGAACAAACCATTCCAATAATGTACGATCGTAGAGGAAGTATTTCCTCTCTGGAATCTATCAAAGGCGCTGGCTCCTCAAATTCAACGGGAACAGTTCCACATCCTAATTTATAGTTTTCTGGAACTTCTTGATCTATGGTGAAATACGATTGATAAAAATTTTTATCAGTTTTAAAAATTGGATCAATATAAATGCTCCCGTCTGGATGAGAAATAGAAGCTCTAAATCCTTTATTGGTCAGATCAAAACGAACGATTTGCATTCGATCCTTGCTTACTCCTTTATAAGTTTTAATATCAGAAAATTTTTCTGCTGTAGTACCTTGCAAGATCGGCGCTTCCCAAATATTGAAAATTGTTATACTTCCATCAGGCATTGGTATTTCAAAATTAAATTCACTCCCATTCTTGAATTCTTCAATAGAAGGAGCTCTAAGCAAGTAATTTTTTATATAATGAAAATCAACTTCATAAGCTTCAAATTGAGTCGGATTTATATCTGTCTTAGAATTGGATCTAAGGTCTAATTTTGATTTTGTAATGAGAGACCAATAGCCTTGACTGAAAAGACTAAAGTTCATTGAAATTAATATGATGGACACAAAAATTTTTTTCATATTTCGCAATTGTTATTACAGAAGGATTAGAGATTTCACTTAAGTTACTATGAAAGCTACAAATAAAATACCTACTAGTTAAAAAAATTAGATTTACTATGTTAATGACGACAAGAAAATCAAATTGAATAAACTTTTCGGTTAAGAGCATTAAGAATTTAGTGCTATTTTCTGTGAAAAAAATTAATATTATAGAGTGGATTAACCCGATTTTGTTGCAAAAATCTACATGAAAATAAGATGTAAGAATAAAAAGTAGATTGGCTACTCATAGGTTAGAAAGACCATAAAAAAAGCGGATCAACTATTACCGTCGATCCGCTTTTTTTTTAATATCCATTTTATCAACGTCTACTTAACAACACTTAGTCGCTTAGTTAAAATCTGACTGTTTGATTCTATTTGAATAAAGTAGATTCCAGAATTTATATTTGTTAGATCTATATCCAAAATTTGTGATCCTTTCGCTTGACCCAAATGCATAACACGTTTCCCTGTTACGTCAAAAATCGCCATAGAATAGTCCAATTGCGTTTCAGAGTTAATGTGAATCTGTGCAAGATTGTTTGCTGGATTTGGCACCAATCTGAAGCTTAAAACATCTTCTATTATTTCTTCATTAGAGGTCATTGCATCATCATTCATTTCAATATTGAATGTTGTTATATCTATCCAACCACCTTCTCCATCAATAACTGTAAACTTAAATTCATCAGTATCAGCTTCGCTTGTATTATGATATCTGACTAAGCCAGAATATGCTTCAAACTGAGTAAAATTACCACCGACTCCAAGTTCAGTTCCATTAAGTGAAACAAAGCCATTAGCAGGAATTTCAACAATTGTGAATAAGAGGTCTGCCGCACTATTATTTGCATCACTTGTCTGAAGTACAGCACCATTGATTTGATTTTTACCTAAATTTGGTACTTGTAGTACTTCATTTAGAATCAATTGTGGCCCCTCCAATGTAGCATTAGAGCATATTTGTAGATTAAATTCTTGAAATTGACCACTGCCTCCCGGTTCTTGATCATAAATAGTCAATACCCAATCTCCCATGATAGACTCTCCTTGGAATGCAGATAATGATTCTTTTGGCTTGTATGTTAATCCATTTGAAAGAGGACAACTTATGTCTATTGGAGAATCATCATCAAATCCACAATTAAAATTCGAACTATTTCCACATGAGTTTTCAAACAATGTAACCTCTGTACCACTCGGACTACTTATAGTAGCCTTTAGTTGACTAATAATCTCGTGAAGACCTCGAATTTTTGGTATGCTGATGGCACTGATTTGTCCTTCATCAAAAATCGAAATAGCAGAAGTAATAACAGGTAATCCAGATTGAGATATATTTTTTGGAAGGTCGTCTGCAACTAAACTCTTACAGCTTAGAGCCAACGTCCCAAAAGTATTTATCGTAGACGGAGTACCGATGCTACATTTATTACTTCCAGAAACTCTCCAGTAGTACAGGGTGCTCTTTTCTAAAATAACCTCTGGAGTATAATTGTTTTCAACTATTCCTGGTACACGAATCGTAGATTCATTTGTAAAAGAAGGATTGGTCGATAATTCAAAAGTATAATTTGTAGCATTTCTAGCCATTGTCCATTCGAAGCTAGGATTTAAGCCTAACCCTTGAACTCCACTTTCTGGTGCAACAGAAGCCAAGTCAGAAAAATCGGCTCCAGTCAAGTCTAATCGGACAATGTTATTGAATGTGATGTCTCCACTGACTCCTTCTATGAGTAATTCATAATTTCCACTAGTATTTACCTCGTCCAAATTTATTTGAATAGTCGCAGATCCATCTGGAGGAATTACAGAAGGCTCAATAGTTATTTCTGCTCCTTCAGGAATACCATCTACAACACTTAATTCTATATCTTCTGAATACCCTTGGAATGCAAAAGATTGAATTTCAACACTCAAATTTTGAGGCAAACAAACATCAAAATCTGTCTCAGATAAATCGTATACAAAGGTTGGTTCTGATGGTTCAGTTATGGTGAAATCTTCATTAGAAATATCAAAGAATATATTCCCTCTTGCTTTAATTTTTATTCTACAATCATCACTTAGTGCATTTGGCATTCTTATCATTTCAGACCCATCATTTGGAGAATTAGTTGCTAATTTAAAATCGAAATTTTGGCCACCATCAGAAGATAACAGAATATCTACTGCGGTGCAATTTATAGGAGCTAAATCCGTACCTGCAACATCCCAATTAATTTCTACACTTTGCCCAACTTCATAATCTGGTGGATTTACATTTGGCGATGTCACAAAAAATGGTCCTGCACTCCCCCTTGCTTTAAACTCAATTTCTTTCCATACCGTAGCCCCTCCTAGTGGATTATTATCTCTTACAACAAACATAAATGTTAGATCTCTATCTGTTGTAGGAAGAACTTCTTCATCTCTACTAAAACCTCCCAGTATATTATTCAATGCTGGGAAGACACGGGTAGGGGATTCAGAAGGAGGGAATGATCTAAAACTAGGAGAATTGCCTATTGGACTACCTAAGTCACTCGTAGGTCCTCGGTCTACTTGGTCCCAATTATAAGTAAGATCATCACCATCCATATCTATCGCACTTCCTGTAAGTTCAAAAGGAGTGACTTTAGGGATGTAAAAGATTTCATCATAATCCACAAAAATCATGGGTGGACGATTTCCCGTTTCTATAAGGTCCGCACACTGTGGTCCGAATTCTCTTGAGAAACTGTGGATTTGCTCCAAAGAACAAACATGGAAGTACTCATCATTGGTATTTTTTATATTTAATCCAGGTTCACAAACACCAGCGTAAGACATGATAGTGGTTCCACTTCCTGGTTCACATGCTGTGCCGGATGCCAGTTGTTGGTTTCCTCCTTCTGAGTTATTTGGATCACAATTGCTCCAGGTGTGTCCTGCCGAAAATTGATGACCTACCTCATGTGCAATCACACTCACTGTAAAAGAAGTTATATCGGCATTACCTACACAACTTACACCAGCCCCTGAATTATCTGTGCACACTTGACCACCGGCAACTCCAGCAATACCATCTGTACACGACCTTGTCAATGCATGACCAATGTCATATGAGCCAGCACCAAACGCATTATCTAGGACTGAAGTGTTTTGAGAAAGTACTTGTCTTCCAGGATGGGCCCCTCCATCTGTATTTGGGTTTATGATGAATGGATCCGTATCTTGATCTAAATAAATAACCGCTTCGTTTCCTTCGATTAATGTGAAAGTAACAGCACTTTCGTTTTCAAAAATAAGATTTAATCGATTCAAAGCAGTCGCTATTTCAGACATTATTAATTCTACGTCTGGACCTACGATTTGTGCATACTCACCCGTACATGATATAGCTATTATGTATGATCTTAAAGGTAAAGTTTCTTCTCTAGAAGCAATGTAAGGCGTGCTCAATTGTTCTTCTGTTGGAACAAATCCACAACCTAACTTATAACTTGCAGGTACTTCTTGATCTTTCGTATAATATGATTGATACATAATTTTGTCATCACTAAATATAGGATCAATGTAGATTGTTCCATCTGGATGTTTGATAGATGCCCTCAGTCCTTTATAGGTAATATCAAATCTAACGGTTGATTTTTTATCAACACTTACTCCTTTGTAGGTTTTAATTTCTGAAAATTTTGCCGCCGTTGTTCCCTGCAAAATAGGAGCTTCCCAAACATTAAAATTCATAATGATTCCATTTGGCATCGGTAATTCTACCATAAATTGGCTGCCATCAATGAATTCTGACATAGAAGGTGCTCTCAGTAAGTAAGTCTTTAAATAATCATAATCTAATTCGAAGGCTTGGTACTGATCTGGATTAATATCTGTTTTCGAATTTGATCTAAGATCTAGTTTAGATTTTTCTATTGAAGACCAATATCCTTGACCAAAAAGACCAAAATTCATGGAAATCAAAAAACAGAACAGAAGGATGATTCTCATAGGTAAATTTTTGAGATTTATAAACATTAAAAAAATATTCTAAATTAAGTTCATGGGAAGCTACAAATATAATGTAAGTATATGACTAATATTATATAGAAATAATGTCTCAGCCGACGAGTGAATCAAAATAATAGCTTCATTTGACCAGAAAAGGTGTGAATTGTTTTACTAGTCTCAGATTTACGACCTTGGTAAATAATCGTAGCATCTATTTGCTTATTTATTCTTTGAGTATAGTTCGACTGCCAAATAAAATTATTTCCTTTTTGGAGCCCTGATAACATCTCTAATTCTACTGGAGTACCGGTATTTCCATTATAATTATGCTTTATAAAATTTATAGACACATTTAAGCTTGATTTTAATGCGTTTCGCCAGGTTGCTTCCATTCCAAAATCATTCGAACTAGTCACTTCTTCTCCACTATTATTTTCTTGACTTTCATACCTATATTTCAGCGAATATCGAAACTTAGTGCCAATTCTCCAGTTGACCTGCGGGTAAAATTGAAAATAGTCAATTTGATAATTTTTCACTTCAAAATTTTCTGACAAACTATTTTTTTCCCCTAACTCCCCTTCTATAATAAAGTCTATTTGGTTATTAATATTCCATCGAAAACGAGTAAAATGAGTCAATTGCTGTTTTTCTTCAAAACCGGTGATGAAAACAATTCTATTTCTAACAGACCGAGTGGCGATTTGTATATCAAAAAGTGAGGAGCCAAGGTTGTAAAAAACATTGTGATCATAGTTGAAAACATAAGATACTAAACTAGTATCCTGAAGCGACCATTTTGCAAAAGAAAGATTCTCATCTCCTTCATCTTCAAACTTCTCAGATAATTTCACCCTGCTCCGAGTAGAAAGTTTTGATAAGAATTTTGTAAACTTCTTGTTGGGTTCAATCATTTTATTTAAAGATATTGTCAAGAGCTGTACTACTTCGTTTTTCGTAGTTTTCACAAATTCATTATTAAACACTGTGAACTTTTCAAAATCCCCTAAATCTCCAAAAGGAGCAATTTCAAATTCATTGATTTGTTGAATGTTATCTCCATTATAATCATTCCAAATATATCCACCTTCTCCTTGTTGAACCTCAAGATATTTAAATTCATTTTTAGCTTCTTGTCCACTGCTGCTTTCGATCAAAGTTTCACCTTTGACTCCTTTATTGAAAATCAAAAATTTATTTTCTAATCTACCATAAAGACTCCGCTTTGGTTCGTTGTTTGTAAGCAGTGAATTGCTGATATTGAGACTTCTATATATGCCCTTGAGACTTAATTTGTTTTTCTCTGGTACATCCCATATTAGCTGTAACCCGAACTCATCTGCATGAGTGGCCTTCTTAAATTCACTATTAGATATTCCTTGATCTATTCTTTTGCTATATGATATTTTAGACTCTAATCGTTGTGTTATTATCTTTTCAATAAAGAAATCTGTTCGATAAAAGTGGAAACTTTTTTCATCTAATATGAATGTGTTTTGATCTCTAATCTCATTTTTTTCCATTAAGAATTCAACTCCGTAACCCCAACCGTCCGAACTCGGTTTATTTATCATACGTAACTTTGGAATCCAAAATTGAATGTCATTCACAAGGTCACTAGCAAATAGAATGTCATTCTTAAAGTCAAAAATCCAATTGTTGGTATTATAGATGATGCCATTGATAATCTTATTACCATTGTATTTCTCAAATTGCGAAAAATGCTTGTGTGCCATATTTATATTCCAATCATTGTTGGACAATGTAATATGACTATTCGTCAAAAGTTCTGTAAATTTTTCAGTACTATTCTCAAGACTCCAGATTCGCTGAAATTCCACATCTCGATATGGATTCAATCCGACGTAGTTTATCTGTTTATATTCTCCTAAAATACCTGTCTTTATTTGCCAATTTTTTTCTTTGCTAAGTAACTTTTTTTGATCTATATACAGCAAAAGTGCAGTTCCAAAATCATCATCAGATTCGAGATCTGAAAATCTATTTAAAACAGTATTACTCATGGAAAACTCTGAACCTATTCTTATATTTTCACCTATTTTATAATGGCCATTTAGGTTTACAATTTGCTTTTGTCTTGGGGGAATAAGTCTAACTTCAGACATATACTTACCTTCGTTTGGACCTACATATTTATATACTCGATCATTGACGCCAATGGTCTGATCTATTATATATTCTCCACTATTTTCTGCTACCTCTGAGAATACAGATGTGACTGCACCTTCTTGATATTCAGCTACATAGCTCAAGTAGGGTGATGAGGTAAGAGTATCTGTTAGAATTTCATACCATACGAAATTCCCAGAAGTATCCTCAGGAGAAAATATACCACTAATAATTAAGTTTTCTGGATCATCTCCACTTTCTGCCAAACGCCTCAATTGAATAGAGTCTAGTTCAAGAAACCCACTTACATTCCTACTGTCTTGTTCTGAGTATAAGTCTATTTCGACACTCCATTTTTCATTTTTAATCGCGGCATCCCCAGCATAAAGTGTCCTTAAATAGTTCTGGTCTGTATACTCATATTCAATAATAATTCTTGAATCTTTATCAATTATTTTATTGATCGTAAATTCTATTTCTGCCGTATTGTAATCAATAATATAATCATATTGAAATCCTCTAGTCAATAAAATACCATCAGCAAAAACACGCTCTGTACCGGACAATACGATTAGAAATCGTTCGCCTTCATTTCCAGTTAGCTTATACGGACCTTGATTTCCTTCCTGGGTAGAAAGTATTTGCCTTGCAAATTTACCCCTAGAAACAGCATAGCTAAGGCTGCCATCAATTTGTAGATCATCCTTTTGTAGGGCATGTCCTACCGACGCTCCTTGTAGTTTTTTAAAATAGCGAAGAAAATATGGTTTATTCTTTTCAAGAATATAATCACCAGCACGCAAATAGGATTCATTCTTTGAAACTTCCAAATATACTTTGTCAAACTCCTGAAGCTGTTGGGTGTTGCCTTGTGCTTGTATAGGAATATTATCATCGCTGATAACTCCTTTTATTTCTAACCCATCTTTCAATTCTCCAGAAAGACTCATATTAAAGGAAGAGTTCAATACTAAATCCTGATTATTTCCAGCCGATAGACCTCTTGCAAAACTTCCATCATACTTAATTTTATTTGTCTGTATAATCCGATTATCCCGACTGTTAAATTTTTCATAATCGGAAGCAATTGGGATTACTTTATCGTTTTTAGTTATATGATTAGAATCAATTAGGCAGAATTTTTGCGATAGGGAAGGTATAGACCTATAATTGATTATCAGTTTTTTTAATTCAGCAGGACAAGAAATGTGTGATGTAATTATCGTTAAGCGGTTATTACGTACGTTGTAACTGATGCTATCTTGACAAGGATGGGTACATTTTAAGGATCCTGGAACAATCAATCCCTCTATAATGATAGAGGTATCAATTCCAAATGGAATTTCCACAATTTTATGGGCAGAATAGGTTAGGGAGGGTATCGATTGACTATGCAGTCTGGTTATGACTGCTAATAGTAATAAGAAGTAAATCGATAATTGCTTCAAAATATATCTAACTTATTGGTATTATTTGTTTTATAAATATCAAAATAAATGCATATATTTGCTTAAGTAAGACTTTTGTCTCTACGTTTAGTGCATTCTATTAAACGCTATCATCCCAGCTAAAAATTGTAATTGTTTTTTTTGTAATCATTTTATTGTTTTTAACATAAAAACTATGAGTGATCTGATTTATAATTCACTATATTTACGGACCGATTTAATAATAATAACTCAATAACCTGGAGGCGAAAATAGAAAGTATGCAGAGTGTTAAGATGGGCTTTTTAGGACTTATAATGGTTTGTGCGAATTTTTTGCTAGCCCAAGACATAAGAACCTATGACGGAAGCTCCAATAATCTCACAAATTCTGAATGGGGGGCAGTGAATGGTGACATTCGCTGGTTTACTTCATCTAATTTCACTGATGGCTCTACTCCCAATGATGCTATCTTACCTAATTCTAGAACAGTTAGTAATAGAATATTTGACCAAGATGAGATTCTTTTTGATTCTTATGGTCTCTCTGACTACGTCTGGGTATTTGGACAATTTCTTGATCACGATTTAACCTTAGTTAATAGCAATCAAAGCGAAAGCATCTTAATAGAGGTTCCCGAAGATGATGAACACTTTATTCCAGGTTCTGTAATTTTTACTTCAAGATCTGAATTTGAAGAAGGAACAGGTACAGATGCAGAAAATCCTCGAAAATTTAAAAACGATGTAAGTGCTTTTATTGATGCATCCATGGTTTATGGATCTAGTATTGAAAGAGCCAGTTGGTTAAGGTCATATAAGGACGGAAAGCTCAAAGTTTCAGAAAACAATCTTTTGCCTTGGAATACAGATAGTGGAGAATACCTTGATTCTCAAAACGAACTTGTACCTCATATGGAGGATAATCCAGGTAATTTTACTGGCCAAAGCAAGCTTTTTGTAGCTGGAGATGTCAGAGCCAATGAAAATTCTCTCCTGTTATCCATACATACACTTTTTGTTAGAGAACATAATAATCTTTGCGATTTTTATAAATATGAAAACCCGACTTGGTCCGATGAACAATTATACCAAAAGTCAAGAAGAATGGTTGGAGCTTACATCCAATCCATAACCTATAACGAATGGCTCCCTACTATAGGTATTGATATTCCTGTATATAATGGATATCGTCCAGATGTCAACCCTAACATATTCAATATATTTTCTGCAGCAGCTTTCAGAATGGGACATACCCTTATCGGTACAAGTATCGTGAGAATGGATAATGGAGGAGACGAAATAGGAAGAGGAAATTCCTCTATTCTTGAATCCTTTTTTAATCCTGTTGAAATATACTTAGTACCAGATAATATTGACCCATACCTCAAAGGTATGGCTACCCAAGTTCAACAAGCAATGGATTCGAAAATGATTGACGATTTGAGAAACTCGCTTTTTGAAATTCCAGGTGCTGGTGTAATCGGGACTGATTTAGCAGCCATAAATATTGAGAGAGGTAGAGAAAGAGGCCTTCCATTTTATAATCAAGCTAGAATAGACTTTGGACTCCCTAGGTTAAATGACTTTTCTGATCTAACCGATAATCAAGACTTAGCAGATTTATTGTTAGATCTCTATGGTGATATAAATAATCTTGATGCATGGGTTGGTATGCTTTCGGAGAAACATGTCCCTGAAAGTATGTTCGGAGAACTCACTAATAAGGTGATACAATTACAATTTCAATATCTTAGAGATGGAGATCGGTTCTATTTTGAGACAGACAACGGACTATCTGCACAAGAAAAACAACAAATACGAAATACAAAATTACATGATATAATAATGCGAAATACAAAGCTACATGTAATGCAATCTGACGTATTTTACGCAATGCCTCACGAACAATTGACGGAAAGTCCTCCTCTTTTAGAAACTCATTTAGAAGCATTGGTTTACCCTAACCCAGCTACGACAAATGCTACATTGGCAATCTTTTCTCAGATTGATGCACCAATGCAAATATCGATTTTTAATTCTTTGGGTCAACAAATACACATTATGCAGGCAACTTTAAGCCAAGGACCGAATTATGTAGCTATTGACTTCAACTCAGATTGGATACGTGGTGCATACTCCATTTTGATCGAATCTAATGATAAATTCAAAGTTCTGAAGTTTATCAAAGAATAAAACCTCCTCGAATTAGTTTTTCTTTAATGTAATATATACCTATATTTGGGTAGATCAATTGGGCGTTTTTGTACCCAATCTGGCTATTTTATTACTGAGATAAAATTATTATACCAAATACAACTTTTGGTTTAGATATTAATTTGCTACTATAGTTTATTTCAGGATATAATATTTTAGGATTCCACTTTAATTCAATGAATAGCAAACGCTTATATATGCCATCATTTTTACATGTATTATGTCTAAAAAAGTAGAGGTTACTTTGGCATTACATTTGCTTTAAAAGCCTTATGTCTATGGAAGTTTTAATATCCTGTAGGACAGATGAATTTTACACAATAATAACTGAGATGAAATGTCTAAATTAAAAGTTGTCATAGTTGACCCCCAACTAATGTTTGTACAAACACTTACAAGCAAGCTGGAAAGTCAAAATGAAGTGCCTTTGGAAGTTATCAGCCATTTTAAGAGTGGTGAAAACATCCGCCAAAATCTCTCTAGAAATTTAGATATCGATTTATTATTGATAGAACTTAATCTTGCTGGCGAGGATGGTTTAGAATTAATCCCTACTATCCGAAAGTATTTTAGAGAGCTTAAGATTATGGTTCTAACCAATTATGATGATTATAAGTATGTAAAAGAAGCATTGATAAACGGAGCGGATGGTTATATACTTAAGTCTAATGATTTTGATGATCTTTTAGAAGGTATTCAAGAACTTCAAAAGAATAATACTTTCATTGCTAAAGGACTACATATTACCCCTCCTAGTAGTTCTAAACGGATGCTGCAAAATGGTAAGAACTCTAGATATGAAGATAGATTTATAATAAAACGAAAACTTACCAAACGAGAACATGAAGTGTTAGCCTTGATCGCTCAGGCAAAAAACAATAAAGAAATTGCAGAGCAATTATTTATTAGCGATCAAACAGTTTGCGTTCATAGAAAAAATATAATGAGAAAATTAGGTGTGAGAAATACAGTAAACTTAATAAAACTGGCGCTCGAACACCAATTAGTACAATAAAAGACAAAAAGCTTCCCCCAAGCTTAAGCCTACTTCTCCTCATCTGAATCGAATTAAAATTAATTGATATTTACATTAAGTAAATAGCCATAAACCGATTTACACATGAGATCAAAGAATTTTACTCTTACGTTTTTTGATTCCTTACAAGCCCGTGTTAAGCTAAATCAAGTTTTAGCCATCGCATTATTTTTTATGCTTACTGGGAACCTAAACTCACAAAACTGTGACTTGGCTTGTTCAAATGTCCAAGTTTCTCTAGATGATAACTGTGAAGCTATCATCACACCTTCCGTTGTATTGACCAATACAATATCTACAACATGTGCTGACGAATATGTTGTTGTTATCAAAGACATCAATGATGTTGAAATTGATCGGTCTTCTCTCAGCGGAACAACCCTAGTTCATCCAGTAATAGATGGCTCATACATTGGCGAAAGATGGAAAGTGGCCATTGAGTATGAAGGCACTGAAAATGGAGAACCAAAGGTTTTCACTTGTTGGGGATTTTTAGATGTAGAAGACAAATTGGGCCCAAGTTTAGTCTGTTTGGATGATGTCACGGTCGCTTGTACTGACGATTTTCCAGACGACCTTGAAACGATGACTACTCAAACTCATTCAGAAGCCACACATGATGATTTAGCTGTAAGTGCAACCACTTTTGGCTTTGAGATTAGTGTCCTGAATGAAGCAAATCCTTGGGAAATAATAGACGGAGTTTCTCTTTTCTTAGATGTTGTACCATCTACATTAGGCGTTGCAAGCTTATCAGTAAGCTTGTCCGATCCTAATGGAAATGTCTCTAACGGTACCTATAATAACAGTACAGGTGCATTTGACTTTTCTGATTGGAATGGATCTCAAGCTACTAACTCCAACTTAACGGGTCAGTGGTATGTGGCTATTACAGATAGTGGAGCAAATATAGTAGGAATCGATGCTTGCGAATTAACCATAAGTAGTGTTTCTATATTTAAGGATTCTCCACTAGTCGCAGATAATTGTTCATCTTCTGTTCCTACAGAATTTATAATGGACAACCTAGTCGACCGATCGTGTGAAGGTCAAACTGGGATAATTTGTAGTTATGAAAGAATTATTTCATATCATGCTGTAGATAAAAGTGGAAATAATTCTACACAGTGTGATTTTACAATTTGTTTCTCAAAGCCGGATATTAATGACGCGGATGCAATAGATTATCCAGACAATGTCATATTAAATTGTGTTCTTTTTGATCCAATGGAGGCAGGTATGCCTTCCGAATTTGTAAGCATTTGGGATACAAACTTAAATGGATATCCGGATCCGTCTGATGAAGGTGTTGGATTTCCTACCTTTAATGGAAAACCACTTATTGGAACAAATTTATGTAAGATAAATGTAGCATTTACGGATAACGTCGTGAGTATATGTGGTTCTGGTTCTTACAAGGTGGTCAGAACATGGAGAGTTCTAGATTGGTGTACCTCTGATACAAGAATTTATGTTCAAAACATCAAAGTGCAAGATGAGCAACCACCAATTATTGCTTGCCCACCAGATACACTTACTTTTGCAATAGGCTCAAATAATTGTTTTTCAGATGTGGTTTTTGAACCATTAAATATTGATCATCCAACAAGTTTTGACTTTTTGTATGAATGTAATGAATTTGATGTAGAGGTCGAATTCTTATTAGCTGATGATAGAAATGTAAACGATGTCGAGGATGTGTTTACACCAGCAAGAAATAATGGTGATGGCACTTTTACAGCATTAGACGTACCAGCAGATACATTCTGGGTAAAATATATTGTTACTGATGCCTGTGGAAACTTTACTGAATGTCGTTTTGAGGCATTTATGGAGGACTCAACAAAGCCATTTGCCATTTGTGATCAATTCACAGCGGTTGCTTTAGGTGAAAGTGGCTGGGCAAGAGCTAATGCAATATCATTCGATGATGGATCTTATGACAGTTGTGGAGGTGATTTGAGATATGAAGTCAGAAGAGATTCTACAAATTGTGATGGTGTTGCTGGTTATGATAGAGATGACACTTTATTTGGTCCGTACCTTCAATTCTGTTGCGATGATGCGAACCAAGAATTTATCCCTATTACATTGAAAGTTACAGATGCAAGCGGTAATTTTTCTACTTGTAAGGTAAGTGTTCAAGTTCAAGACAAACATGACCCCGTAATAGAGCAATGTCCAGAACTATTTGTAAATATATCATGCGATGATTACGACCCAACAAAACTTTATGGATCACCGAATATACCGATCGTTTTCGATAATTGCTTAGGTGAAATTATTCCTGAATACGAAGATGTTGGTCCCTTGGATGACTGTTTACAAGGAACCATTATTAGAAAATGGTTTTTCACACAAGGAGCTAATCAAATTATTTTAGCAGACTGTAATCAAACATTTACCATAGACGGAGGATATAATGGTTCTGACATAAACTTCCCAGGTGACATTTCTTTAAGTTGCCAAGAGTTTGCAGATTATGAGCCCATTCCAACATTACAAGGAACGTCTGTAGTTGAATTTGGTGGATGCGCAAAATTTGCTTATACATTTGATGATTTAGTTTTTACTAATGTGGAAGGAGTTTGTTTTAAGATTCTACGAACGCATACTGTTATTGATTGGTGTATCTACAAACCAAATGAAAATAGTACGTTGGGTCATTATTCAGATACTCAGACAATTAAGGTCTCAAGTACCTCACCACCAGATCTACAAGAATGTGCAATTTATATTGATGAAGATATTGATCATGAAAATTGTGAGAGTATAGTTACTTTGTCTGCACCTTGGGCATTTGATGATTGTGTGAAAGAACAGATATTACCAGAAGCCATGTCTTATGACATATTCCTAAATGGAATTGTAATTCATAATACGCCAGCTTTGGAAGGAAATACGATCACACTTCCAGGTTTAGCTAAAGGTAATTATGATGTTATATTTTATATTCCTGACAATTGCAACAATGTACAAACTTGTACATTAGAATTAAATATAACAGAAACAGACTTAACTCCTCCTTCTCCATATTGTTTGGGTGGCGTTACTACTGTAGTTATGCAACCCGATGAAGAAGGAAATGCATTTGTGGAAATTTGGGCTTCAGATTTTGATTTAGGGACAACAGATAACTGTACTTCTAGAGATCAATTGATATTTTCTTTCGATCCAGAAGGACAAGAGCCCAACCGAACATATCTGTGTAGTCAGATAGGAGAAAATACAGTAAAAATATATGTTACTGATGAATGCGGTAACCAAGATTTCTGTGAAACTACTTTGAATATTGATTTCAATGGCGAATGTCCTGACCTACCTGAAGAAGAAGAGGAAGAAGAGGAAGAAGAGGATTGCGATTGCCCAACAGAAATAGATCCTGTTTGTGATGACATTTCAGGGATCACATATCCAAACGAGTGCTTAGCTATTTGTGCCGGTGTTACTTGGTCTATGCCTGGTGCTTGCGAAGACGGAGATGGTTCTTCCAGAATCGATGTAGCTGGTAATATATATACAGAGGATAATAGAATGTTAAGTGAGATTGCTGTAAATATTGAAAATAACTCACTTGGAAATATGGGAGAAAATGCTACTGATCTCGAAGGGCACTATCTTTTTGAAAATTTAGAAGCAATGGCAGATTATTCTATTTATGCGACAAATGATGTTGATTATCTAAATGGAGTCTCAACCTTGGATTTAGTTGCTATTCAGAGACATATATTAGGACTGGAATTATTAGATTCTCCATTTAAGCTTATTGCCGCTGATGCCAATAGCAGTGAATCTATTTCAGCCATTGATCTGGTAGAATTAAGAAAATTAATTCTTGGTATATACACGGACTTACCATCAAATGATTCATGGAGGTTTGTAGATGCTTCGTATACATTCACTGACCCTAATCGTCCTTGGCCGTTTAAAGAGTCAATTGTATTAAATGAACTAGCAGATAATGCAATGAATAATCACTTTATTGCCGTAAAAATTGGAGATGTAAATCATAGTGTTAATATTGAAAATTTTCAAGGAAGTATAGGCCAAAGATCTGATAATCATGGATTTATATCTATAGAAGATGCAGACTTTGTAAGAAGCGAAAAGTTAACCATACCAGTCCGAGCTGAATTTAATGAACTAGTTGGAATGCAACTAGAGTTAAATTATAATCATGAGTTGCTCGAATTTGTCGGTATTGAAAGCGGAATACTAAAAATCAATGAATCTAATTATACAATGGTTCAAAATGGTAAGATTCTGATTTCTTGGAATGATGCAAATTCTAACCATGTCAGATCTAAAGAGATATTTAATTTGGTCTTTATTGCTAAAGAAAATGATTCTGTTATTAATGCGGACATAACTGTTAATAATCAAGGGTTTACATCAGAATTTTATACCAGTAATTTGGAATCAAATGATCTAGATTTGATCACAAATTCGAAAATTGAAGATGATTTTGTTCTCTTACAAAACGAACCAAATCCTTTCAGTGGAAGTACGATGATTTCATTCTATCTTCCTGATAATGATAGAGTTACGTTATCTTTAGTAGATGTAAGCGGTAAAGTAGTCTACACAGAACAATTTCAGAAAAATAAAGGCATGAATTTAATTGAACTGAGTGCGGACCAAATTTCTGAAAGTGGGCTATTATACTACTCCGTAACAACTAGTTTTGGGACGAAAGTTAAGAAAATGCTGATCGTAGAATAGATTTTATAAATATAAAAACATAAAAAATGGGTTGATTCTTTAATTAGAGTCAGCCCATTTTTTATTTGAAGCATCATATTTACTATTTCTATCGTTAAAACACAATAAAAACAAGCCTTTTAAATATAATTCAAAGCTTTATATGAAGCTCAAACAGAAGGAATTATGTAATATTGTGGCGACATATTAAAAACCTCATGATGCGCAAATTATTCGGATGTTTTTCCCTTATCATTTTCTTGTCGGTTACTTCATTTGGCCAACTTGTATTTGATTTTTCTTCAAGTTCCACAGTCACTCAAGGAGGAACTATTGATATTGATGTCTCAGTTTCAGACTTTGATGATTTAGTCGGAGTCCAAGTTTTTTTGTTTTGGGATCCCACTGTCATGTCATTCAATGGAATTTCTGACTTGACAACCGATCTACCTGAGTTTACATCCTCAAGTATTTCTACTCCTGAAGATACTGAACAAGGTCAAGATGGAATAGTCGGAATTTCTTGGTTTAAAACCACTCCTGAAAGTCTACCGGATAACACAAAGCTATTTACTATCAGCTTTGATACAGATGGAGTGCAATGTGCTGAAACTTCTCTTCAAGTTGGTGATAATCCATTTAATCAATTCGCAGTAATTGAAGTATCTAATTCATCGTTTGAGAATATCGGAGCGGAAGCTAGCCCTTTTGATGTCGTAATACCAGGTACTGATTGCGGTTCTGGCGGTGGTGGTGATGATGGAGTTGGCATTAACATAGGAACTCTGACTGGAGATGCAGGAAGCAATGTGTGTGTACCAGTGACAGTCGAAAATTTTACCGATATACAAACAATTCAAGGTAGTATCAATTGGGATCCATCAGTTTTATCCTTTACAGGAGTTCAAAATTTGGGTTTGCCAGGATTCACACCTGATGGAGGATTTAATACCGGAAATGTTGCTTCAGGAAATTTAGGTTTTGTTTGGTTTGATAATACAGGCTCAAACCCAGTTACTTTACCAGATGGAACAGTGATTTTTGAAGTATGTTTTGATGTTATTGGTTCTAGTGGATCTTCATCTAGTATTGACTTTACAGATAATCCAACATCCATTGAAATAGGCGATTCTTCAGGTACAGCTTTAGATTTCTTTACGAATAGTGGGTCAATTACAGTTTCTGGTGAAGGCGGAGGCGGAGATGATGGGATTGGTTTCATCGTTGCAGATGCCGAATCTCAAATGGGTGATATGATTTGTATTCCTGTTACTACAATTGGATTTACAGATGTACAGAGCATCCAAGGTGGAATGATGTGGGACCCGATGGTTCTTGAATATACGGGTGTCGAAAACTTAAATTTACCAGGATGGACAGATTCTTCATTCAATGCTGATAGTTCTGATGATGGTATGCTATCATACATATGGTTTGATAATACAGGTTCAACCCCAGCTTCCTTACCAGACGGATCTATAGTATATGATATTTGCTTCAACGTACTTGGGGACATAGGAACTACTACTGAAATTAAATTCATAAACTCTCCAGACATAGAATTTTCTGATTCAAATGGAGATGTAATTGAGCCTATAAATATGCAATCCGGGACATTCACTGTAATTGATGATGCAATGGTCCTTCCTTTTGGTCTGACATCTCCAGATGTTACAGGAGAAATGGGAGAAACAGTTTGTATAGATATTACTGCTCAGAATTTTGTAAATATAGCAAGCATTCAATTATCCATGCAATGGCAAGGGAGTCTAACCTATATAGGATTAGAAAATTTATTGGAAGACGCTGGTTTTGTCATGGGTGCATTTAGTCTCACAGCCAACAACGAGTTATCCTTGTCTTGGTTTAGTCCTGGTGCAACAGATCAGACATTTCCAGATGGAACAGTTTTATTCTCTATCTGTTTTGAACTAGGAGAATGTGAAACCACAGGGACATTGGATTTTGTTAATGGAACAGTAACCGATATTGAAATTGGAAATAGTGCTGGAGATGTTTTAGAGTTTGATTTTTCTACAATAAATGTAGCAGTTGGAGATTGTGCCCCTCCACCAGTTCTATCAATTTCTGAATCTATAGATAATGTAGATTGTTTTAATCAATCAGGGGGTAGTATAACCTTGGATATTACTGGGGGTAGTGGAGATTATACATGTGAATGGAGATTTGGTGAACCCAATGGTCCTATAATCGGATCTACTGATTGCAGTATTTTTAATCAAACAGCTGGCACCTATTATGTTACAATAGAAGATCAAGGTAATCCAGGAGGAGTGGTTACCCAAGAATATGAAATAACCCAACCTGATCAAATTACATCTGATCCAAATATATTACCTGTCGGTTGTAGTTCTGCAGGCGAAATTAGCATAGTGGCTTCTGGAGGAGTGCCAGGTTATTCTTATAATTGGTCAAATGGAGGAACTACAAGCACAATATCAGGCTTAGAAGCTGCAACATACTCAGTAACAATTATAGACGCGGCACAATGCCAAATAGTCTATCAATATGTTGTAGCTGATAATGGCTCAGGATTTTCGATAAACCCAATTGTTTTTGATGCCACTACATGTAACGGCGGGGGAAGTATTGAAGTCAATGATGAGAATATTACTGGAGGTACACCACCATATTCATTTTCATGGGATAATGGCTTGCCACCAGTATGTTGTCATTTCAATCTTTCTCCAGGAATGTACAATGCTACTATTACAGATTCACAAGATTGTATGTCTACAATAAGTCGAACAATCAGCAATCTGAGTCCAATGCTCACAATAAATCCGACGGTTTTTGACGCAACAACATGCGATGGAGGTAGTATAGAGATTAATGATAATAATGTTTCAGGAGGTACAGCGCCTTTTTCCTTTTCATGGGATAGTGGCTTGCCACCGGAATGTTGCCATTTCAATCTAGAGCCTGGAATGTATAATGCTACGGTGACAGATTCTCAAGGTTGTACTTCCACAATAAGCAGATCTATAAATAACCTTAACCCACCCCTTACAATAACCATCTTAGAGCAAATTGATCCTTGCAATGGAGAAGAAGATGGAATATTCGAATTCGATATAACTGGTGGTTGTCCTACGTATGATTGTATGGCATTTAGTCCAGATGGGGTTTCTCTTCCATGCGATGGCCTAACAGGTTTAGGATCAGGGGACTATACTATATCTATTACAGATGGATATGGTCAACAATTTGATGGGAGTTTTAGTCTCGAAGAATCATCTTTGATTACAATCACGGAGGATTCTATAGCAATCGGAGCTGCCTTTGTTACAATAGAAGGAGGAACGCCCGAATATACTTACAATTGGAGTAATGGAGTGGAGGTGATTAGTACTGATGAAGATTTGGTAGGTGTTCCAGAAGGTACATACACTTTGACAGTCATAGACTCGAATGGATGTATGGTTAGCTCAGAACCAATCGGGGTTCCTGGTCCCGGAATGATCAATATAGTTGGTTTAGAAATAACGACAGATTTTAATGGTTTTTCAGTGAGTTGTAATAATATATGTGATGGTAATATTGATGCCTCTGTTTCAAGTAATGCAGCATTACCTCTTACAATAGAACTATTCCACAGTGATGGAACGATCATAACTGCAACATCTTTTCCAGTGGTTAATCTTTGTGTCGGAGAATATACCTTGACGGTTACTGATGCTGGAGGTATTTCAGCTACTGAAAGCATTAGTCTTACTGCTCCAGACCCAATTATTATTCAGTCGAATAGTACAGTTTGTTCTGATGGAGATAATGGTTCTATTTCACTTACAGTATCGGGCGGAGCAGGAGGTTTACAGTTTTCTTGGGATCCGGATGTTGGTAACGAATCAGAAGTAGAAAATCTTGCTCCTGGTGGGTACTTGTTTTTTTCCACAGATCAAAATGGTTGTGAAGCAGACGCTTTATTTACTATTGAAGATTGCGATGATGGAGGAAATGCAGGTCCTGGTGAAGTTTGCTATGATGGATCACCTTTCTTAACACCTAACAATGATGGGGCAAATGATTTTCTAATTATAGCTTGTGCAGAAACTAATGACAATCAAATATCAGTCTTTGATCGATGGGGTCGTTTAGTCCATCAAAATACTGATTATCAAAATGATTGGGCCGGACTTGATTTAGATAACCAACTTTTAAATGAAGGAACCTATTATTGGGTTATGAATGTAGCCTTTGATAATGGAGACAGTCGAATTTATAAAGGATATGTAACCCTTTTAAGAGATGAATAATATTGCAAAAGAATATAAACTGCAAATTATAACTATGAATAATTACAAACACCCAATAAATTATATAGCTGTCTTACTAATCTTTTTCTTTGGAACTGCATTGACAGGACAAGCAAGATATTTTAATGAAAGATATGTGTCAACCCAATCTTTTGTTAATCCAGTAATTATTAATCCAGGAGCTGTTGGAAGCAGTGAATACCATCGAGTGATAGGTAATTATCGAAATAATTGGTCATCGTTTCCGGGAGCCCCTAAGACCTTTATATTAGGATATGATGGAGATGTAGGAAATAATATTGGAATTGGCTTACAGTTAGTATCAGATAGCAATGGTGAACTAAGAACTACAAAAGGCCAAGGTTCTGTATCATATACCATAGATAGTGAGATAAATAAAATTGGTTTTGGGCTTGCAGGGGAGTATGTCAAGCATGGAGTGAATACAGACATCAATTTAATCAATAATCCTCTCTACGATGACCCTGATGATGTTGTTAATGGACGAGATGGTGGGGTAAGCTATTTTGATGTGTCTTTTGGTGTATTTGGTCAATATGATAACATGATTAACTATGGCTTAATCTTGCCAGGATTGTTAAATTCTCGCCTAGATGATGGGGTTGATAATTTTGATAACGAATTCTCATATATTTTCCATGTAGGGTATATTTGGGATGTAGCAGGATATGATCTAACCGTAGAACCCTCAATTTTTATGAAGCAGCTTGGCTACGTACCATTTCATGTTGATGTCAATGCACAAGCTAGTTTTCTAGATGATCGGTTTATGGGAGGTTTAAGCTACACAATAGGTGCGGATGAGAAAGTAGGCTTTTTGATCGGCACCAGAGTGAATAGTGTCAACTTTTATTATACATACAATATTTCTAGAAATGATTTCCAAACCTATAATAATGGTGGACACGAGCTTTCCGTAAGAGTAGATTTAGGAAGAAGCGATAAGAAGCAAATGACTGATGATGATATATTAAATGAAGTTATGGAAGAAAGTGAGACAATACAAAATTAAGAAATCTCCTGATTAACAGAATAAAATTTTATAAAGCCACTTGTTTGTGGCTTTTTTTATGCTTAAGAATCTAATTATTATAGAATAATTTTTAAAATTATTAAGCATATTTTAGGGAGAAAAAAAGAATAAAGATTACATTTGATTTGACGAATAACTTAGATGAATTTTCTATATAATATTTAAATAAACAAATACCTAACTAACTAGGAATGCCACAGTTAAATATTAAATTATTTTATATATTTAAAATACCTATTTTTAGGTAGAATATAAGATTTGCGAAAATGTATCTTTGTCGGTGACTAGGCGTGAATTTCAAAAGACGGAAAATCAATTACGCTCAGAAAGTATAATAAATTAGGCGAAAACTTGGAGGTGAAACTTAATCTCAGATTTCCTTTCAATCATTTTCCCTTGTAGACATATAAGTTTGGTTTCAATGTTTAGCTATTTGGTAGCACTTCATTATGTTGTTGTGTGATTCATTGGCTTGTTTTAGTTGGATTCAGCTTAGGAATTTTTTAATTAATAAACCAAAACTCAATCTCATGAAAAGTGTAATTAACTTTTCTCAAATCTCAAGAGTAGCCATTTCTTTAGCTTGTCCGGCGGCACTATTGAGTAAAACTATTATCTCATCTAGTGGTGCACTGAGTGTTAACTACATTAACTAACGAGCCCAAATTCAGTAAAGATATGAATAAGATATTACGTAATTTATTTGTGATGATGACTGGATTGCTTGTTGCATTCAGTATTTCGGCTCAGTGTACGTTGACATTGAGTTCTCTTGGCGATGAACGAGTCGGTTTCGATTCAGGAGAAGTAGACATTTTTGTTAATGGCGATCTCAGGTTGACTTGGGGTGGTATTGTCGAAATAGGTCAAGGTATGGTTTTAGGTACGATGCCTGGTGATCTCGTTGAGTTCTACTACAGATCGGATGATCCAAGAGCTCATAATCAAATGTTTGTTTCCGATTGTAATGGAAATGAAATATTTAATGGAGATCTTTCTCAGTTTACAGGACAGAATACTCCATTTACTCAACATCTAATGCCTGATTCCGAAGGGAATTGTCCTTACTCTATCACTATGGTAGATGCAGATATTGATCCTCAAGGTGGTTGGGATGGATTTACACTTGATGTTTATATTGATGGCACGTATAGCCATACTTTAACACTAGAGTCGGGTCATTCTGGTTTTGAAATAATTTTAGTTCCTGATGGTTCTACTGTAACTATTTCAGTTGCTACTCTAGGGAATTTCCCTACAGAAGTTGGATTCGCAATTACTAATCCAAGAGGAGTAACAGATTACCAAACAGTTCCAAGTGATTGGAAAGTAGATTCGCCTTTAGGAATAATATATAGCGGTACTGCAAGCTGTAGACCAGCTGGTCCATGTACTTTGGATTGTGCATTTACAGGTTCTGGTGCTTTTGATCAAGTATTTAACCTAAGCGCAGGTCAATGTTGTGTTGATATTTCTATACCAGTAAGCGTAAATGGTGATTGTTACTTGTTCGGTGATGAAGCGAATGGATTAGATGATATTCTTTGCTCATTGGCACTTAAGTGGGATGTGGCTAACTGTTCAGATACACAATCAGGTGTAGATGAATCTGCTAGCACAATAACCCTAGTAGACCAATATGCAGATGCTGGTATTGTTTCTGAGTATGATGGATGTGGAGCAGGACAAAGCGAAATAGAATGGATGAATTCTGTTGACGGACAATTCTGTTTTGAATACAGTGTGACTGGATCAACAGCAAATTTCACATTTGAAAATCAAGTCAGTGGTATAATGGAGACCTTCTCACCAGGTTCAGGTACAGTTTGCTATGACTTATTAGCCGGGACGGCGTCTCAGTTTTCCGTTGTAGGGAATGGTTCAGGAGATTCTGCGACTTATTCTAACCTTACATTCAAGCCTTATGTACAATTAGCAGCGGGTCCGTTTAATTATTTGACAGAGGTTTGTATTGGTGATACTAGTGTAGATTTAGTCTTAACTGGGCCAAGTTCAAGTTTTGAATGTAATGTACCGGTAACAGTAAATGCTTTTTCTGGTACAGCAACGAATTCATTATTCTGTAATGACGCAATAAATGTTTCGGTAGATGAAACATGTTGTGTGACATTCGATGCAGATATGTTTTTAGAAGGAGGACCATACTATTGTTATGACGATTATATAGTAAGAATTAAGCCTTTCGGAGGGAACGATTATTTAGATATAGATCCTACAAGTGGAGTTAATTTTGATGTAAATGGTGAGACATTATGCGAATTACCACTAGGAGAACATATATATGAAGTTGTAGATGCCAACACTGGAAATCTATGTTGGGGTCACTTTACACTTGAGGATAAATTTCCACCAAGACTTGAATGTGATTGTGCAGCCGTAGGAGAATTGGTGAATTTAAATGGTTTTACAGGAGACCTATCAGAGGAAGATGAAACTGCAGGTTGGTTATTCTGTGGTGGAAATCATGGAATATTATCAAATGTAACTCCGTATGATGCTATCCCATTTAGTGTAGAATGTGATGGGACATGGACAATTCGAGTAGAAGGTGCAGTGGATATGTCATACTTTATTTATGATGCATCCAACTTTCCAGGATACCCTACATGCGATTGGGATTCGTTTGGAGCATTAGGATCAGCCGCAACTGCAACACTTGAATCTGGAACAGATTATTACATTGTTATTACGAGTACAATAGCAAAAGAATTTGGAGAATATCAAATAAATGTATTTAATTCAGGTTTCAACAAATGTGAGCCTACAACCTTTAATACAGGTATAGCAAGTCACTGTAGATATTTATGTCTAGACGAAACCAATTGGGGCGTAATAGATAACTTACCTGGTCCATCTATAGTAGATAACTGTGGTCAAGGAGAATTATCATATACAGATATCTGGAAAGATGGAGCATGTGGAGATAGAATATTGACGCGAACATGGCAGTTGGATGCTATGGTCTCACATAGTAGTTATCAGTCAGTATGTGTACAAGAATTCTTATTCGAAAGACTAGATTTCGATGATATTATGATGCCGGCAGAATTAACAGAATTAGATTGTGGAGGAGATTATTCACCAGCCACATTGTTAGCTAGATATAGAGCTGCAGAATCAGCCGCCGTAGCTAATTTCTATGCAGGATTCAATTCTTTATTAGCAGGAAATCCATCAAAAGCAACAGTAGAAGCTTATGTAGCAGCTAACTGGCCAAATTTAAGTGGAATGGCGATGGCAGCAGGCTTTGGACCATTCTATAAAGAATTAATACCATTAGAGGGATATCCAAATTGTTATGTAGAAAGCGTAGTTCCAGTGGATATAAATATTTGTAACTTATATCCAAGCTATGAAGATGTAGAAATACCAGCATGTGGCGAAGACTGCCCAGGAAATGTAAAAGTAATAAGAACATGGACCATATTAGATTGGTGTGATAGTTCTTTCATTACTTATGCGCAAATAATAAAAGCAACGGATAATGAAAGTCCCGCGATACAAGTGCAAAGTGTATATACAGCAAGTGTAGATCCATGGACTTGTAAAGCGAATTTTGCATTGCCATGTCCAACATTATTAAATGATGATTGTAGTAACATAGTAGATTACCACGTAATAGGACCACAAGGAGTAATAATCGAGGAAGCACCCGGATTTTCATGTGGAGATTGGGCAGCTTATACAGCCTTCGATTTACCAAAAAATGATATGGGCCCAGTAACGAGCTCAGGATCAGGAATGATTCCTCATTTATTCCAGTATGTGGCAACAGATTGTTGTGGTAATGAAACAATACGAGAGTTGCATGTATTCGTAGTGGATGAGACACCACCGGTAGCTCAAACAGTTCAAAACACAGTAATAAGTTTAACAAGTTCACCAGGAGAAAATAATGGCACTGCCAAGATATTTTGGGAGAGTATAGATCAGAACTCATATGACAAGTGTAGCGATGTATATGTAGAGATAAGAAGAGATGATGGAGCACCAGCATGTGGAAACTTAGGAGTAGGAGGATACAATAACAATGTAACTTTCAATAATGATGAAGATGATGATTGCGATTTTTGCACAAGCTGTAATAATTGCGGACCAATTCCAGATGATGTAGAGCATTATCTAGATCACCATGGAGATACAGATGATGGACAATTCGTAAAATTCTGTTGTGAAGATTTAACAGAAGTGGATAGTATGACTGGAGTGATGTACGGAATGGTAAAAGTATGGATCAGAGTATGGGATGATGGAAATATGACAAATAACTTTGGAGATTGGGTAGATATAAATGGAGATGGTGATTTTAGTGACCCAGGGGAACAAGATAATTACTCAGATTTGTGGGCGTATGTAAGAGTTGAAGATAAATTAGCCCCTCAAATAGTATGTCCAGCAGATGTAACGCTGAAATGCGACGAGTTATATGATGATTTCCTTGTGACGGGAACAGCATTCAGTTCAGGCACATGTAATGATCTAACAGTCACACATACGGATGCCGTTAATTTGGATCCATGTGGAGCAGGAGTAGTGAAAAGGACTTGGTGTATAGATGGTACAAGTTATTGCTGTACACAGACAATCACTTTGGAGTATCAATCATCATGGAATGAGTGTAGTTTTGGTACAGGAATTATTTGGCCAAATGATTTTACAGGTGAAAGGTTACCACAATACAATTCATGTTCATACAATGATGCAGCGAATGCACCAAGTGTATTTGGTACAGGAAATCAGCGGCCAAGAGCGGCATTAGATTGTAGAGATACAGATACAGGTGGACCAGATTATAGTAGATATAGAGGATGTGATCTTATTGGTCACTCATTAGATAGTGATACCTTCCAGTTTGAGGATGGAGCATGTTATAAAGTATTAAATTACTGGAAAGTAATAAACTGGTGTTTATATAACCCAGGAGACGCAGATTGGGATGAACCAACAGGAGAATTTTTAGATAATGATAATGATGGTATACCAAATTTAGAGGATTGGGATGATGATGGAGATGGAAAAGAAGATAGTTATTATACATCAGGAAATAACAGAAGATATTACTTCGATGATCATGGATCATTGTATTGGGTGACATTTAATCCAAATAATGGGAATTACCAAAATAATGGAAGAAACTATAACATCGACGTATGGGATTTAGCTTTAGTAGCCACAGATGGAAATTACTTTGGAACCTTTGATCCGAATAATGAAGACGATGGAATAGCAGATGGATTATATGAGCACACACAGGTAATTAAGTTCGTAGACACAGAAGCACCAAATATTACAACAGAAGAGGAGCCATGTTATGCAGTGTCAAGTGATATACAAACTGGCCCATGTACGAATAACCCAACACAATTGGATTGTGAAGCATTTGTAACATTGACAGCGAGCGCTGATGATTCAGATAGTGATTGTCCATCAAATTGGTTAAAATGGCACGTTCAAATAGATATGTTAAGCGACTGGAGCATAGATTATGAATATAGTAGCTATATAGAAGGTTACACAGTAAATGGTTCAGGAGTTGTAGTGCCAGTAAATTGTCCATTTTATTTAGACCCAACTTCGCCAGGAGAGGATGTACAGATAAGAATACCAGATCCAATATCAGGAAGCAAGTATAAGCATAGAGTAATTTGGAAAGTAGAAGATGGATGTAATAATGTAACATCATATGAAACATGGTTTACAGTAGAAGATAAGAAAGCTCCAACACCATATTGTGTGAATTTAAGTACCGCATTGATGGATAATGGATTAGTAGAGTTATGGGCTTGTGATTTCGATCAAGGAGCATTTGATAATTGTAGTACAGATTTGAAATTCACATTTGATGGACCAGACGAAGGATACGATGCACCAGAAGATACGAACTATTGGGATGATTCAACGGGATGCCAAGGCAGATGGTTTACATGTAATGATTTAGCTGCGTCAACAGACGGATTTTTACCAGTAAAAGTATATGTATGGGATGAATGCAATAATGTGGATTTCTGTATGGTTAACTTGAGATTGGTAGATAACCAAGGAGCGTGTGAAGAAGAAGGTGAAGGATTTAGCAGAGTCATATCAGGTCACGTATTCACAGAAGATGGAAGAATGTTAGAAGATGTAGAGGTAGAGAAGGAAATCACTGGGTTAGAGAGTTCGGACTTGAATATGACGGATGTGGAAGGAGAGTACATGTTCCCAACTAATCAACAAGGATTGGATTACAGAATCGATCCAACGAAGAATGTAGATTTCTTGAATGGAGTGACAACGTTAGATTTGGTATTAATACAGAAGCATATCTTAGGTGTAGAATTATTAGGATCACCATACCAAATGATAGCAGCAGATGCGAATAACGATGAAAGAATAACAGCGATTGATTTATTATCGATTAGAAAGTTAATCTTAGCGATAGATGAGGAGTATGCTAATAACACAAGTTGGAGATTTGCAGATGCAAATACAACGTTAGACTTAGACAACCCATGGAGCGTAAATGAGTCAATAGCAATAAATAACCTAGCGCTAGATATGATGGATCTGGATTTTATAGGAATTAAGATAGGAGATATCAATAATTCAGTAAGTGTGAGCTCACTGGATGAAGATATAGAGCAAAGAAGTGCAGGATCGATAGACTTAGAGTTTAATTCTACGTATGAAAATGGAAAAGTTATCTATGAAGTAAGATCAAATAACTTCAATGATATATACGGATTTCAATTCACATTGAATGCAGGCGGACAAGAGTTTGTAAGCGTAGAATCAGGTTCAATAGAAATGACAAATAATAACTTTGGAGTTATTGGAGATCGAGTAACAGTAAGCTGGAATAACAAGGAGGCAATAACAAGTTCTGAGGTGTTATTTACATTAACGTTTGAAGCATCTGATGTTCAAAACTCAAATGTATCAATATCATCGGCTATAACAAAAGCAGAAGCCTACCAAGGAAATCAGTTAGATATAATCGATGTGAAAACAGCAACAACAGGTGCATTAGAATTCGCATTGAATCAAAACGAACCAAATCCATTTAAGAATAATACTTCAATAGGATTTGTGTTACCAGAAGATGGACAAGCTACCCTAACAGTATATGATGTTACAGGAAAGGTAATATCATTAGTTAAGGGGAATTATATTCAAGGATACAATGAGATTGAGTTATCTGAGAAGGATATGAATACTAGTGGTGTACTATACTACCAATTAGAAAGTGGTGACTATACTGCTACTAAGAAAATGATTATCCTGGATTAACCAGGACCGAAAATAAAATCGGTTTTTGGGATGGCCTCTCTCCAGTTTTGGAGGGGGGCTTTTTTGATTCCACTCTTTATAACTGAAAAATTGGAAAGTCTTAAATTCGGTGTATTCAATGTATCGTTAATCTGATTTATGCAAGAACTGTCCTAATGTTGTAAGTGCCTAAAACAAATTGGACTAAGTAGTTTTTAATTTCTAGTTATTGGGATGGTTGAAATCGCACGCCCTTAGGCGGGTACTTTAGTATTAGCGTATGGAAAAATCTAGAAAAGGCTCACATACGAAATATGATATAAAGATTCACTTAGTGTCGTATGGGTATCTAAGTATAGAAAACTTGAGATGACAAAAGAAGTATCAAAGATAGCATATTGAATCTCAAGATAAAGAGCCATACGATTCTGACTTTAGGATTCATGGTGAATCTTAGCCGCCTTGCAGTCGTAATATAAATCTACCTGATTCTAGCAGGTAGTAGTTTAATTCAATTTTCAGTTAACTCACATTAGATACCTTTTTTAAAACAGCTCAGATTGGCAATTGCATTAGCAGTCGGAATTGACCCCTTTAGTCCTGACAATTTCATTCTTGCTGGAGAAAAGTTCCTGTGTGCTAATTATTTTGGGCCTGAAATTATTTGTAGTCCTTTGCCCTATAAGTTTATACATCATTCTATCTGCATGTTCCGTATAGTTTTTAATTAATTATTGTGTTTTGCCTCAGGTACTTTTTGGAACTATCGATCTCATGGGGAATAATCTATTACAATTATTTTTTCAACCATATCGCTCTTCAATTCATCGTATCTGAATTTCAGCCACTTATTTCTTTTTAGTTTATTTGTATATTGATGTTAACAAAAATCTCTAAATTTTTTGCACATGATAAGGTCTAGTATTTGGGTTGCTCTTGGGTAGTTTTTGTAAACTCAATTCCATATCCCCATTTCCAAGTAAACATTTCTCAGTAAAGCATTATGATAGTAGATTGATTTGAATAGATCTAAAATGCTAAATCATTAATGAGAAAGGTAATTATTCAATTTTTTCATCCCAGATTATAATTTTTACTATTTGGTGTCCTGAGAAGGCACTGCATTAAAATGAACCATCCTACAACGAGCATAGATGCTTGTATCTATTCGAATATTTCCCAAATGGACTTTACTAAAGTCCCAGCAAAAATATACTGCGAGGATAAACAGACACATTATAAATATAAAAATATGATAAATACCCTATATAGGGTACAATAACATATTAAAGAAAATCTATATTTGTACTAGTTTTACAACCTACCGATAATTAGACCTACCAAGTAAACTATTATTAATTTTTTAGGAGATAGTTACGTAATCTCACAACCGTTTACGTTGTCCCCTAACAGTATGAAGTAAAACTGGATCTCATGGTTAAAGTAAACTACACTGCCGTAGTGAAGCAGTTGATGAGGAGTATGTGTGTACTCGCTATACTCTTGACAACTGGTAATATAGCTGTTTTCTCGCAAGACCCTTGTTCCCTCGCATGTAACGGTTCTACTCAAGTATCAGTGGCTTCTGATTGTGAGATAATGATTACAGTTGACATGATACTAAATGGTCAAATGAGCTCATGTCCTGATGGAGGTCCTTATGGTCTTATAATAAGTGATCAGTTCGGAAACGTAATTGCCACAGACGCTGAACCAATGTTAACTGAAAATTGGATGTACCAGACATTGACTGCAACCGTAGTTGATTCTACTTCTGGTAATACATGTTGGGGTAACCTTATATTAGAAGATAAAATTGGCCCAACTTCTGACAATTGTGGACTAACTATAGAATATTCTTGTACTGATTTCAACGATTTTGATGGACCACTATTTACGGATGGTTGTGAAGGAAGAGTAGAACCAATACTTATATCAGAAGTAATTAATCCGATAGCTTGCAATGATGATTACGTAAAAGAAATAATAAGAACATATACAGCGATAGATAGC
>Ga0209828_1000328_pt1 | contig 46493 bp, 36 predicted proteins | sample MaitaG_FD_187429 | JGI IMG/M metagenome (GOLD analysis project Ga0209828, IMG submission 187429) | Marine algal microbial communities from Maine, USA - Maine_Asex2 metaG (SPAdes) (version 2) | ecosystem: Host-associated > Algae > Red algae > Unclassified | place: Maine, USA | collected 2015-01-05
ACGTGTCCGACCAACGTGTTGGCACCTGGTGATGAGATGGTGTGCACTGGTAGTTACACGGTGACTCAGGCTGATGTGGATTCCGGTGAGATTGTTAACACTGCGACTGCTACTGGTGAGGATCCGGGCGGTGACGAATCTCTTGACGGTGATACCGAAACGACCCCTGCACCCGCAGGCCCCTCCATCGTGGTTGACAAGCTTGCCCCTAGCGGAACTTTGGCGGTTGGTGAGACCATCACGTACAGCTTTGTGGTGTCTAACGATGGCAACGTCACATTGACCGGCATTGTGGTTGATGACCCGTTAGCGAACCCGGTCACCTGTCCAACCAACGTCTTGGCGCCAGGTGTGTCTATCACCTGTACTGCGACTTATGTGGTGACTCAGGTTGATGTTGATGCTGGTGAGATTGTGAACACTGCGACTGCTTCTGGCGACGATCCCAACGGCAACACCACAGAATCCGAACCGGACACCGAGACCACGATCGTCGACACCGCCGCAGCCATCGATATTGACAAGATTGGACCCAATGGCACGCTCAGCGCTGGCGAAATCATCGAGTACACGTTCGTCGTCACCAACACCGGCGACGTCACCCTTACCGATGTCGAAGTCGATGATCCGCTTGCCAACCCGGTGAGTTGTCCGGCGGGCGTCCTTCCGCCAGGTGCCTCAATCGTCTGTAGCGCAAGCTACGAAGTCACTCAGACAGACATCGATAACGGCGAGATCGTCAATGTCGCCGACGCGATCGGCACGGATCCTGACGGCGAGTCGGCCACCGACAGCGATATCGAAACGACCGGCGCCGTCCAGCTCGGCGGTATATCCATCGCAAAGAATGCTCCAACGGGGAACCTCGCCGTGGGCGAAATCATCACCTACACCTTCGAGGTCACCAATGAAGGCAACGTCACTCTCACCAACGTCAGCGTGGACGACCCGCTCGCAAACCCGGTGACGTGTAACACGACCATTCTGGCGCCAAACGACTCAACCCTGTGCAGCGCCGACTACGTCGTCACACAAGCCGACGTCGACGCAGGCCTCATCATTAACACCGCCACTGTCACCGGCACCGATCCGAATGGTGGCGAGCAGGGTGGCGAGGATTCACAGGTCCAACCGATTCCATCGGTGCCTGTTCTCGACCTTGACAAGTTCGGCGATGGACCGGCGAGCCCCGGTAGTCCGATTACCTATACGTTCGAGGTCACCAACCTTGGCAACGTGACCATCACTGGCATCACAGTCGACGATCCATTGGTTGGAATTGTCACGTGTCCCAGTTCGAGTCTCAGTCCGGGCGACTCAATGGCCTGCACCGCTACTTATGCACCAACGCAGGCAGACGTCGACGCCGGAAACGTGATCAATACCGCCGCCGTCTCAGGCCAAGCCCCCGACGGCACCGGCGTGAGCGACGTCGATTCTGAGACCACCGACATCGAGGGCGCTAGCTCGATCGATGTGCAGAAGTTTGGGCCTGCTGCGCCGCTCGTTGCGGGCGAGGTCGTTACCTACACCTTCGTTGTCACCAACACCGGCGAGGTCACACTCAACAACGTCTCGGTCATAGACCCGACGGCTGGTCCGGTGTTCTGCTCAACGAACATCCTTGCTCCAGGCGAGGCCACCACTTGCAGCTCGTCCTACTACGTCACACAAGCCGACGTAGACGCAGGCGAGGTCACCAATGTGGCTACCGCGTCAGGTCGTGGCCCCGACGGCACGATCGCTGAGGACGACGGTCAGGCAACCACCCCCGCACCTCAGAGCCCAGGTATCTCGGTGACCAAACAATCCAACGTTCTCGACCTGGTGCTCGATGAGATCATCACGTACACCTTCACCGCGACTAATACCGGAAACGTCACGCTCACGAACCTCGCCATCATCGACGCACTCGTGCCCGCTGTGACGTGCAATTCCACAACGCTTGCGCCACTCGAATCGACAACATGCACCGGTGAGTATGTCGTCACTCAAGCCGATGTCGATGCTGGCACCCTGGAGAACAGCGCCACAGGTACTGCCGACTCCCCGTCAGGGCCGATTAGCGACTCGGCAACCGACATCGTCGACGGCTTCCAAGATCCCGTGATTGACATCGACAAGATGGCACCCGATGGGCCGTTCGACCTCGGTGAGACGATCACCTACGACCTAATCGTGACCAACACCGGCAATGTGACACTCAGCGGCATCATCATCGACGATCCGCTGACCGGCGGCGCCGTCTGTCCGGCCGATTCGCTCTTTCCAGGTCAATCCATGATCTGTGTTGCGAGCTACGTGGTGACCCAGGCCGACGTAGACGCCGGACCAATCGTCAACCAGGCCACCGTGCTTGCCGATGCCCCCGACGGATCGGTAAGCGACGACACCGATACCGAGGTCAGTGACGTGTTGCAGGTTCCAGGCGTCGAAGTCGTGAAGAACCAGCCGGTCGGTGTGCTCGCCGTGGGCGAAGCGATCACTTATACCTTCGACGTGACAAACACCGGCAACGTGACGATCGTGGGCTTGCAAGTCCTCGATCCGATCACCGGGCCGATCGCATGTGCCGATGAGGTGCTTGCCCCCGGCAGTTCGACGATCTGCTCTGCGGACTACACCGTCACCCAAGCCGACGTAGACGCTGGTGGAATCGACAACACCGCAAGCGCGATCGGTGAAACGCCGGGTGGCCCGGCGGTAGACGACGACGCGATCACGACACCGATCGCCGCCGAACCGAGCCTGGACCTGACGAAGAACGAGCCAATCGGAACGTTCGCCGTCGGCACCCCGGCCGCATACAGCCTGACGATTGTGAACACCGGTAACGTCACGTTGACCAACGTCGTGGCAAATGACCCGCTTGCGGATCCGTTGAACTGCGGGACCAACGTGTTGCAACCGAACGAGTCAACGACCTGCACAGCAATCGTCATCGTGACCCAGGCAATGGTCGACAACGGCGAGGTCACGAACAACGCTTCGGTCGTCGGCGAGGCACCCGACGGCAGCGCAACTGGTGATGAGGACTCAGTCACTGTCGACGTGCCTCAGAGCCCGGCAGTCAACATCGACAAGGATGCACCAACCGGCGTGCTCGAAGTCGGCGAGGCCATCACCTACACGTTCATAGCAACCAACATCGGAAACGTGAGCGTGACGAGCTTCGTCATCAACGACCCGGTCATCGAAACCGTAACCTGCCAGGCCAGTTCGCTTGCGCCGGGCCAATCCACCGAATGCACCGGTACATACACAATCACCCAGGCTGACGTCGACCTCGGACGAGTCGTGAACACCGCGACAATGGTTGCCGAAACCCCCGGCGGGCCAGCCACCGACGAAGATACCGAGACAACCGAGTGGGCTACCGAGTCGGGACTCGCGCTCACCAAGTCAGAACCTGTCGGGGACCTCAACGTCGGCGAGATTCTCACCTACATGTTCACCGCAACCAACGTTGGTGATGTCGTCTTGAGCAACCTGGCCATCGACGATCCGCTGACATCGGCCGTCATCTGCGACACGACCACCCTGGCACCCGGCGATACCGCAACATGCACATCGACCTACGTCGTGAGCCAGGACGACGTCGATGCAGGCATGATCAACAATGTCGCAACTGCAGTTGCGATCGACCCGTCGGGTCAATCCGTCGGCGACATCGCCGAACGCAACACGACGATCAGCGCCGACCAGGGCATCGAGTTGGTGAAGCTTGCGAGCAGCGCCACGGCCAGTGTTGGCGATGTCATCACCTATGCGCTCACCGTCACGAATACCGGACTCGTCACGCTTGTCGATATTGCAGTGTCAGACCCGACAGCGAAGGGCGTCGTCTGTCCGGCGACCGCGCTTGAGCCTGGCGAATCGATGGTCTGCACCGCAGACCTCACCGTCACTCAGGACGATGTCGACGAAGGAAGCGTGACCAACAACGCCAGCGTGCAGGCCAGCGACCCAGCGGGCCGAACCGTGAGCGATACCGATACTTCTGTGGTCGATACCGCATCCGATGCCTCGATCGAGATGAACAAGGTGGGACCGACTCGGTCGGTGCGGCGAGGCCAGTCAGTCACCTACCGATTCGAACTGACGAACACGGGCGGCACCACCATCGAGAACATCGTCGTCGAGGATCCGCTTGTCGGCATCGTCACCTGCCCTCGCACCACCCTCGCCCCCGGCGCGACGACCACCTGCTTTGCCAGCTACGTCGTCACCGCCGAGGACGAACGGCTCGGTCGAGTCGTCAACCAGGCCCAAGTCAACGGCGACGCAAAGGGCACCGGCGGCACCGCTCAGGCCGTTAGTGCGAACGATGAGGTGACCACTCGAGTTGAGCCGGACCGCCTGACCGAACTCGCACGTCGACCCGAACCGCCGGCACTGATTCCATTCAGCCCAGCGACCCCACCATCGTCATCGAGTTCGTCACCACCACGATCGTCGAGGCCGAGCAGAGCGGATATCCCGGATCGTTTGGCCTTCACCGGTCGAACAACCCACCTGTTCGCAGCGGCGGGCATGCTCCTGGTTGCAACTGGTACCGCGATGCTCACCGTGCGCCGGCGCCGACTCCAGGATGCACCAGCCGTAGCGGACGAGAGCTAGAGCTAGCGCTGACGAAATCGATGGCCGTTCGAGTAAGAAGCGCACGCCTGACCACGCCGAATCCGGTGATGAAGATGGCGTGCGCTTTTCTTGTGGGTCTACGAAACCGGGAGTGATTCGATTGCCGAGGGAAAATGGCGACCCCGAACTGTTGCCGCCAAGCCGTCAATGTGCTCGAAGACGTGTTCGGGGTTTCGCAACGTCGTGCCTGCAAGGGTCGGAGCGAGGTCGTCGACTCACTTGAGAACGGCGACGCTCTCGCGATGCGACACGAACCCTAGAACGACGTAAACTCACTCGCGATACAGGTCCCAAATAGTGACACTGCCCTTGGCCATGTCCCGGATTACCTCGTAGCTCACGTCCACGAAGTTTGGGCGGAATGCGGTCTCGACGAGGTGAAGGCGACTGTCGAACACGTAAACCCAGACACAAGCGGATCGCACATGCGCCTGCTCTGTCGTCTAGAGAGCTGCTGGCCAGACAGCTACGAACCATTCTCCGATGGATGTTTTCTGCCACTGATCTCGGGCTGACCCGCAGGAACGGCACATGCCGTCAATATTGGCAGCATGGCCATTTCGGGATTGTCTGTGACCACCGTGTGACCACGGGTCGATTCCTCCGTCGCCACCACACACCAAAAACAGAAATCCCCCGCCTATGGCGGGGGATGTGCTCTGAGCCCGAGGCGAGACTTGAACTCGCCACCTCCTGTTTACAAGACAGGTGCTCTAGCCAGATGAGCTACTCGGGCATTTCGTTGCACAAGTACAACGGCTAGGAGCCAGCGTAGGCGTCCGCGATCCCATTGTGGCGGGAAATTCAGGGAGGGTCCTTGCATTAGGTGTCGCCACCGGCCACGCTCAAGGCGTGCCACTGTCAAAAACGGAAATGCAGCTCATCGAGTTCGAACGAACCTGGTGGGCTGATGATCAGCCGAAGGACGCAGCAATCGCTGACCAGTTTTCGCTGACAACCGCGGAGTATTACGAGCAGCTTCATGCTCTGATTGACTCCGATGAGGCACTTCAACACGACCCGCTCGTTGTTCGGCGCCTACGCCGCATGCGTGATCGCCGACGCAAAGAGCGGTTCGGCGAGATCGCTGACAGCTCCGGAAGCTGATCCAGAAGCACTATGAGTTCTTCGGCAACACGTGGGGCTGTCCTCGTGGTCATCGCCGCGTTGTTGGGCTTCTTGATCCTGCGGGGCGCAGCTGACAACGCACAGGTCCCAGTCGGTTCGGTATCGACGACTGCACCAACCGCGGTCGTGACGGTCGAAGCGACGTCGCAAGAAGCGGTGCCTATCACAACGCCCACGGTGGTCGTCAGCACGGTTGATGCTCGAAACAACAACCAGGTATCGGTGCTCGTTGCGAACGGCACCGAGGTGTCAGGCCAAGCCTCACGTCTCACCGATGCGCTCCGCAATCAAGGTTTCTTGACCCGTGAGCCCCGCAACGCGAACGACCGGACCGCATCGGTTCTCTATTACCGACCCGGGTTTGCGGCCGAGGCCACCGTGGTGCGAAATGTCTTGGGTGCGTCCACCCCGATCGCGCCAATGCCTGAACCCGATCCGTTTATCGGCGACGGCATCGATCTCGGACCAGTCGACGTGCTTGTGCTCGTTGGCGCCGACGATCTCTCGACGTCGTAAGCAGCGACAGCGAGCGGCCAATGTGGGTGGTCCGATGCGGGTAAACGAATGCGAGTGATCATTGCCCCTGACAAGTTCAAGGGGTCGACGACAGCGGTCGCGATTGCGGCCGCGATGACCACAGCAGTTGAATCGCTTGGCGCCGAGGCAATCACGGTTCCAATGGCCGACGGCGGCGATGGGACCCTTGACGCTCTCGGCGGAGCGAACCGGATCACCACGGTGACTGGCCCCGATGGCGAGCCGGTCGAGGCGGCGTGGCGGCTATCACAGCGCCTTGCGGTTATTGAGATGGCGCTGGCGTCAGGACTTGTGCTCGCCGGCGGCCCCGAGGAGAACGACCCGATCAACGCAACAACCCGAGGCACCGGGGAGCTCATTGACGTCGCTATTGCTCGCGGTGCGCAGCGGATCATTGTTGGCCTCGGTGGTTCCGCGACAACCGATGGGGGTCTTGGCGCAGTTGAAGCGATCGGTTCTCCCGCACGTATCGCTGGCGTCACCGTCGAAGTCGCTACCGACGTACGAACCCGCTTCGTAGACGCAGCTCAGGTGTTCGGTCCACAAAAGGGTGCGTCTTCAGCACAGGTTGCGTTCCTGGAAGCTCGGCTGCGCGGCCTGGCCGAGCGGTACCGCGACATGTACGGCGTTGATGTTGAAAACGTTGAAGGCAGCGGAGCGGCTGGCGGTCTAGGTGGCGGTCTCGCCGCTCTTGGTGCAACCATCGTGAGCGGATTCGACCTGGTCGCAGATGAGCTCGGTCTGTTCGAGCAAATGGAGCACGCGGACGTGGTCATCACCGGCGAAGGTCAGCTCGACAGCGAGTCATTCGATGGCAAGGTTGTCGGAGGTGTCGCTGAGATGGCCCGCGAAGTCGGTGCTCGACTGATCGTGGTTGCCGGTGTGGTCGACGACAGCTCGACCGGCTGTGACTTGGGCCCGAATGGCATTGCCATTTCACTCACGGAGAAGTTCGGGGCACAGCAGTCGCTCGCCGATCCGTGCGGGTGCGCAACCGCCGCAGTTGTTGCTGCGTTGAGCTGACCTGAAAATCGCCAGGCACCGGCGCGATTCGCGACGCGCACCCGTAGAGTTAGCACTCTCATTGTGAGAGTGCTAGCTGCCTAGGGAGGGCCCAAGCAACATGGCTAAGTCCATTACTTTTGACGATTCCGCTCGCCGTTCGCTCGAAAAGGGCATGAACACCCTGGCCGATGCGGTTCGGGTAACACTCGGTCCAAAAGGCCGGAATGTTGTGCTTGACAAAAAGTGGGGAGCCCCCACGATCACCAACGACGGTGTGTCAATCGCAAAGGAAATCGATCTCGAAGATCCACTCGAGCGCATTGGCGCCGAGTTGGTCAAAGAAGTCGCCAAGAAGACCGACGATGTTGCCGGTGACGGCACCACCACCGCAACGGTCCTCGCCTGGGCAATGGTCCGCGAGGGCCTCAAGAACGTGACGGCGGGTGCGAACCCCATGTCGGTCAAGCGAGGCATCGAGCAGGGTGTCGAGGCTGCGGTTACTGCGATCAAGAAGAGCGCCAAGCCAGTGAACGACAAGGAACAGATCGCCCAGGTCGCTTCGATCTCTGCAGCAGATCCTGAAATTGGCCAAACGATTTCTGACGCCATCGACAAGGTTGGCAAAGACGGCGTGATCACCGTCGAAGAAAGCCAGACCTTTGGCATGGACATGGATCTCGTCGAAGGCATGCGCTTCGACAAGGGTTTCCTTTCGCCGTACATGGTCACCGACCCTGAGCGCATGGAAGCCGTCCTCGACGACCCGTACCTGTTGCTCGTTGGCTCCAAGATCGGTGCTGTGCGTGACATCGTTCCGGTGCTCGAAAAGGTCATGCAAGCCGGTCGCCCGCTCGTGATCATCAGCGAGGATGTCGAGGGCGAAGCCCTTGCAACTCTCGTTGTGAACAAGATCCGCGGCACCTTCAACTCGGTTGCTGTCAAGGCGCCGGGCTTTGGCGACCGTCGCAAGGCAATGCTGCAAGACATGGCAATCCTTACCGGTGGTCAGGTCATCAGCGAAGAAGTCGGCCTCAAGCTTGAGAATGTCGGCCTCGAGATGCTTGGTAGCGCCCGCAAGGTCGTTATCACCAAGGACGAGACCCTTGTTATCGAAGGCGCCGGCAAGAAGGCCGACGTCGAAGGTCGCATCGCCCAGATCAAGGCTGAGATCGAGAATACCGACAGCGACTACGACTCTGAGAAGCTCCAAGAGCGTCTCGCCAAGTTGAGCGGTGGCGTTGCCGTGCTCAAGGTCGGCGCTGCAACCGAGGTTGAGCTTAAAGAAAAGAAGCACCGCATCGAAGACGCAGTGTCAACGACCAAGGCCGCAATCGAAGAGGGTGTCGTCGCTGGTGGCGGCGTGACCCTGCTCCGTGCGCAGGCTGCAGTCAACAAGCTTGCTGATTCGATTGATGACCGTGACACCGCAACCGGCGCTCGCATCGTTGCCAAGGCCCTTGAAGGCCCACTGCATCAGATTGCGATCAACGCTGGTATGGACGGCGGCGTCGTCGTCGACAAGGTGCGCAACCTCAAGGGCAACAACGGCTTGAACGCAGCAACCGGCGAGTACGAAGACCTCGTCAAGCTCGGTGTTATCGATGCTGCCAAGGTGACCCGCTCGGCTCTGCAGAATGCTGGCTCAATCGCCGCACTCTTCTTGACCACCGAAGCAGTCATCAGTGATCTTCCAGAAGAAGACGGTGCTGCTGGCGGCGGCATGCCAGACATGGACTTCTAGCAGGTTCATCATTTAAGAAATTTGAGACAAAGGGGCGCTGCGGCGCCCCTTTGTCGCGTCTGGGCACCGCCGTGCAGTGCGCTCGTTAGCGCCGTCGAGCGACGGCGAGCAGGTGTGATGACGCGCCGAGCAGCTCGGGCACGGCTTCAAGCATGCGCAGGCTATCGAGCAGGACCGTGCGGTCGGTCGGGTCCGCGAGACGTGCGGCGACGTCTTCGTTGGTGAATGCCGAAGCGATGCCTTCAACCGCGACCAGGGTTTCGAGCTCAAGGTTGTCGGCCGTCATGTCGTTGCGAAAGTCATCTGGTGTGTGGGCATAGCCGGTGAATCCACCATCGACCACGGGGGCGATGAACCCGGTTTTGTCGATTTCGTCGATCGTGTCGAGACCTGCAGGAACCTCTCGATAGAGCCGGTCGACGAGTAAGCCCTGGATGCGGGCGGACCATCGGCCGATCGCTGCTGCGTATACCCGCCCACCCGAACGCGTCACGCGAGCGGCTTCGCTCACGGCACGGTTGCGGTCATCGGGGTCAGGCAGGTGATACAGAGGGCCAAGGAGAAACAGCGCGTCGACCGAGGCGTCGGCCAGGTCGAGTTCACACGCGTCGCCAACCGCAGTGTTGACCGTGGTTGTAGGCCCACTATCGAGGTACTTGTCATTGACCTGAGCGACATGGTCCGGGACTACGTCGCGGTGAATCACGGTGTAGCCCAGGTCAACGAGCCAGTCGGTGTACCGGCCCGGTCCTCCACCAATGTCGGCAACGACGGCGGGCGCTGGTGGCAGTGTGCGCAACAGGATCTCGGTGGTGCGCTCGAACTCAAGCAGACCGAGTCCGAATTCCAGTCGAGCCCGTTCGCGGTCGCGTTGGTAGTACCGCTGCATGGCGTCGTTCGTCGTCATGGCCGCAAACGCTAGACCAAACAATGCTGTCTGGAGGTTCAGCGGATAGCTGAGAGCGTGCGAGTCGAAACAAGCTGAACCGTGGCCCAGCGGCCCGTGAGCGCAGCGAACAAGAGCGGGAACGTGAGCCTGGAGGCTTCTGAGCTCGTCGCTATCCGCGCGGCCTCCTAGCACTCGGAATTAGTGAGCGATGTCTTCGCAGGCGTGGCACTCGAGCTGGATCGTGGAGTGGGCCACACCGAACTGTTCGGCGAGCTGGTCCTGCACCTGATGCATGACTTCTTGAGCATTGTGAAGGCCGAGCACCTCGTCGATCACGACGTGTGCGGTCATGCTGATCGAGCCCGGACCGAGTGACCGAGTGTGAATGTGATGGACTTCGTCGAAGCCGTCGGTTGACCTTAGTACCGCTTCAATCTCTTCGACCGATGCGGTCGAGGGTGCTCGGTCGAGTAGCTCACCAGCTGCGATCCGTAACAGGGTAAAGGTGCCATGGGCGACCAAGATGTTGATGAGCAGCGACGCGACCGGGTCGATCCACAAGAAGCTTGTTCCTTGGAGTAGCAGACCGGCGAGCACGACTACAACGGAGCCAGCAAGGTCGACCAACAGGTGCAGACGCGCCGCACGCAGCGACAGGTGCTCACCTTCGCCAAGGATCAGCACGCTCGCGCCGTTGACGATGATCCCGGCAATACCGATCAGCACGACGCCGGTGCCATCGACCTCAACTGGGTCGAAGAGTCGTTGAATCGATTCGTATGCGATCCACACGACCGACCCCAGAAGCAGCAGCGCTGAGGTGTAGCCACCAAGGGCATCGGCCTTGCCCCAGCCGTAGCTCATAGACGATGTGGCTGGCCGCCGCAGCAGTATGAGCGCGCACAACGCTGTGAGTAGTCCGATTGCGTCAACGACTTGGTGCAGGGCGTCGGCGAGCACGACGACCGAGCCGAGTGCCAGTCCAACGATGACCTGCACGACCGCAAAGCCCACATTTACGCCAGCCGCAAGGCCGAGTCGGCCACTGCTCACCGCACGGTGATCGTGATGTCCGTGATCATGATGTCCGTGATCATGAGTCCCGTGGGCGTGATCATGAGTAGGAGGGCGCCCGGACATCAGTACAGGCTAGCGAGAGCGAGTGCTCACCGACTGGCGGCTCAGCAACCACTCTCTCACCAAACCGGATCAAGCGTGTTCAAGTCCCACTAGCTGGGAGGTGGCGTCAGACTGTCCCGAACCCAGTTGCCGTGAAAGCCGTGCGGGATACGCACCGGCAGTTGGATCCGTGCGACCTCGTCGTTGGCAATGTCGGAGGCGTCAAGGATGACGACGTCACTAGTGTTTGTGTCGGCGTCGAACACCGTGAGTAGCAGCCAACCGTCGTCTTCGTCGACGCCGCCTTGACGGCTTACGAACACGGGCTCACCAGCCTGGCGAGTCGCACCGTGGTCGTGCGTGGACGACGTACCGAGGTCGAAGTCATACTTGTACGTATGGCCGTAGGCCATGGATCCAGGCGTGTTGTCGACGCCACCGGTGTAGCCAAAGCGGTGCTTTTGGTTCAGGACTCGCCCGGCGACCCGTGGAAACTCTTGTACCCGGTCGTCGATCACCTCGCGTGCCACCTTGCCAGCGGCAGGGTCAACGGTCCACCGTTCAAGTACCGGGCCGGCGTCGCCAAAGGGCCCATTGCGATCGGTATGGAAGATGCGCTCGAACACGCAGATGTCGATGATCATTTTGCCGTCGTCAGTGTCGTAGCTGTTCAACGGATGAAAGGCGAAACACGGGTCGATCTCACACCAGATAATTGCCGATTCGTCGGCCGCATCTCGCGGCAGCAAGCCCAGGCGCGCGTTGTAGTCGTCGAACCAACGCACAGGAAACGGTGAACCGCCCATAGCGAGTTCGATGTCGACGGCCACGGGCAGGTCCATGACAACGGCGTACTTCTGGGTCAGGGCCATGTCGTGCACCATCGGCATGGTTGGCACCGTGATTTGCACGGTCTTTGTCATGGCGCCTTCGGCACCCACGACGACGTATTCGAGTTTGTCGCCAAGCGTGGCAGGCGAGTAGCACATGGCGTGCATTTCGCCGGTGAGTGGGTCGTACTTTGGATGCGCACTAAACCCGTTCAGCAGGCTGTCGTCAAACCCGTTAGTACGCACTGATTCGAGCTCGTACGTCAGCTCGACGGGTTTGGTTCCGGCCTCAACGATCGCGAACGTACTGCCCGCATGGCCGATGACGTTGGTATTCGGGCCGACGTTGCCTGTTAGGGCACCGGGGCTGGCCTTGCCAAGGAGTTCGGCGGTGCGTTCGCTGCCGACGTACCGGTTGCGATACCACTCGGCTTTGCCGCCGCGGAGCCGAACGCCATGCACCATGCCATCACCAAGAAACCAATGGTGGTTGACCATGTCGATGTCGTCGATCGGGTTCGGCCCGTTGCGCAGCAGGCGTCCTTCGAGTTCCTCGGGGATCTGCCCGATGACGTTGAGATCGGTGATGGTGTGTTCTTCGTGCACCGGAGCGAAATTGCCCGCAATGTAAGCGCTGGCGTCGAGGCTGATGGAGAGGTCGGTCATTGTCCCTGCGGTTTCGAGTTTGTGCATCCGGTGTACCCGGTGTACCCGGTCGTGTATAACGTTGTTATGGAATAACATAGTTATGGATCGCATGGTTCACAAGTCGAAATCCAAAAAGCCCAAATTAAAGAGTCAGCGGCAGCGGATTCTCGACGCCGCCACCCAGTTGCTCGCAGCCAAAGGCGCCGAAGGTCTGCGGGTGCGCGATGTGGCCACTGCAGCGGACTGTTCGACGATGGGCGTCTACAGCCACTTTGGCGGCAAACACGGACTAGTCGAAGCAATCTTTATCGACGGATTCGAGCGGATCGAGGCCACACTGCGCGATGTCGAAGCTGCTCAAGTGGCAGCGCCAGCGGCGCAACCGGCGACACTGTCGCTCGAACGTTCCGGCTTGGCTTATCGCGACTGGGCCTTCGACAATCCCGGGGCATATGCCGTCATGTTTGCGGGTGCCGTTCCGGGCTTTGAACCGAGCGATGACGCGCTCGCCGTAGCCCTGCACGCCTTCCTCGTGCTGACCGAGTGTGTCGAGGAAGCGCAACAATCGGGCGAGATCGCCGAGACCGATACCTACCTTGTTGCCCACACGCTCTGGGCGCTTCTGCACGGTCTCGTCATGATCGAGTTTGCTCACATGGTTCCAAATGGGGAACTGGGTGCCCGCGCTGACGGCTTCTTCGTGGCCTCGATGCACGCGTGCATTCGCGGGTTTGGCTGACGAGCCCGCAACCGTCAGCCCGCAAACAGCGATAGCGTCCTGTGGGTGGCTAGAGGGCGCACCGAAACGGTACTCGCGCATCACTTTGATGGCGAGGTGCTACGACGCCGACCCGAAGAAGTGGTCGTCGAAGAACCGCTCACTGTGCGCATCAACGACGTCGACGTCGCCACAACCATGCGAACGCCTGGCCATGACTTTGAACTCGCAGTCGGGTTGCTTCACGCCGATGGCGCCCTTGGCGGGGCTGCGGTAACCGACATTCGCTACTGCGCTACCGGCACCGCCGTGGAGACCGAGTTCAACGTGGTGTCGGTGTTGGCCCCGGGCGCTCCTGATCCGAACCCTCGCTTGGGCGTGATCAGCTCGTCGTGCGGGCTCTGCGGTTCAGAAGCGATCGACGACATGATCGAACGCATTGCACCCGTGCATACCGACGTTGCAATCTCAGAAAACGTGTTGCTCGACGTCGTTGCATCGATGGCTGGCCACCAGCCCGTCTTTGACCGCACCGGCGGGCTGCACGCCGCCGCTGCATTCGATCGACACGGCGCCATCCTCGAATCGCGCGAAGACATAGGTCGCCACAACGCCGTCGACAAGGTCGTTGGGCGGTTGCTGCTCGATGGTCACCTGCCAGCGTCTGACCTTGGTCTTTTCGTCAGCGGTCGAGCTTCATTTGAGATGGTGCAAAAGGCATGGGCAGCAGGCTTTTCGTCGGTTGTTGCCGTGAGCGCACCATCGGCACTTGCGGTCGAAGCCGCCGTGACAGCGCACATGCAGCTTGCGGGTTTCGCTCGCAATGGAACACTCAATATCTACGCACAGAATCGTCGATCTACGGGAGAAGAGATCCAATGACCAATCGAGATATTCGTCCAGCTATCGGCCAGGGTGTGCTGCACCTGTTCTTCAAGAACAACGCGGCGGTCGACGCTGCCGCAGCCGTCGCAGCGATCAAGGCCGCCCGCGGCCGCGACGACCAGGTCGTATCCGTCGCCATGCTTGGCCACAAAGCCGACATTGCCGTCATGGGCATTGGACCGAACATGTGGTCGCTGCGAGCGTTGCAGACCGACTTGGTAGCCGCTGGTCTGGAACTGGTCGACAGTTACGTATCGCTCACCGAGTTAAGCGAGTACTCCAAAGGCATTCCCGAAGAGATGCAGAACATGCGGCTCTACCCGCAGCTTCCCCCCGAAGGAAAGGACGCGTGGTGTTTCTACCCGATGTCCAAAAAGCGGGACCCCGAGCAAAACTGGTTCACGTTGCCCTATGACGACCGCAAAGAACTCATGTCCGAGCACGGAACCTCGGGCCGCAAGTTTGCCGGTCGCATCACGCAGCTGATCACGGGCTCAACCGGACTCGACGACTACGAGTGGGGCGTCACGCTGTTCGGCGTGCATCCCGACGATCTCAAAGAAGTGGTGTACACGATGCGGTTCGACGCAGCGTCGGCGGTCTACGCAGACTTTGGGCCGTTCTACACGGGCATGGTGGCCGAGATCGATCAGATTCTTGCCTAGCCAGCGGTAAAACTCTCAGTCAGCTGTCATTGCGCTGGTGTAATCGCCCAGACCGCGAAATACTGAGAGGCGTGACCAACACCAGTGCGGGTGAGCTCACCGAGCCCATGACGTTTGTCTTTACCGATGTTGTTGGTTCGACGCGCCTATGGGCGGCAGACCCACCTGCGACGGCGCGCAGTTTTGTGGTGCACGACCAGATCGTTCGCAGCGCGCTGGCGCAACACAACGGCGAGGTGTTTGGGTGGGCTGGAGATTCGTTTCGTGCAGTGTTCACCGACCCTCATGAAGCCGTAGCGAGCTGCACGCAGATACATCGCGAGCTAGCGAACGCCAGTTGGGGAGAGGACCCCGCGCTGCTAGTTCGGATTGGCGTCAACTATGGGCAGGCCTTGCGACGCGACGCCGAGTATTTCGGACCCACGCTCAACACGGCCTCGCGGCTTGAAGCGATGGCTCGCCCTGGCCAGACCGTACTGAGCTCGCCTGTCGTGGCGGGCCTTGACGGTGTCGAGGTGACGGCCCTAGGGCGACAGCGAGTACGCGATGTCGCCGAGGCCATCGAACTTTTTCAAGTCGGCGATGCCCGGTTCGCACCGCTGCGCTCAATCGACGCGACATTGTCAACGATTCCTCCCCTCGCTGGTCCGCTCGTTGGCCGCACGGCGGCGGTGGCCGAGGCACGCGACGCGCTTGACGCGCGACTTCCTGTTGTAATCGTGGGCACGGGTGGCGCTGGCAAGACGCGACTTGCTATCGAGGTCGCCCATCTCGAAATGAGAAACCATCCCGACGGTTGTTACTTCGTTGACTTGGCGTCAGAGACGGATCCCGCTGCTATGGGTCCCGCTATTGCTCGCAGCTGTCGAATCAAGCTTGCCGGTAGCGATCCGCTGGGCGAGATTGCCGAGCATTTCGCTGAGCGGCATGCTCTGCTGATTATCGACAACTGTGAGCATCTCGTCGCGCAAGCGCAAGAGTTCGTGCGCGTTCTTACGTCGTCGGCGCCCGGTCTACGAATACTCGCAACAAGCCGAGAGCCACTTGGTGTGCCTGGTGAACGGCTGATCAAGCTCGGTCCGCTTGAAACTGGTGCTGACGGCGCCGCCGTCAACCTTTTCGTTCAACGAATTCGAGATCACGCACCAGACTTCGACCCGACCGGTGGCGAACTTGGCCAGATAGCCCAAATCTGTGTGCACCTCGACGGCATCCCGCTGGCTCTCGAACTGGCAGCGGCTCGCGCCGGAGTGCTTGGCTTGAGCCATCTGCTCGACGGCATGCATGACCGGTTTCGTCTGCTGTCGTCGGGGCACGGTGACGGCAACCGTACGTTGCGCGAGGCCATCGATTGGAGCTTTGGCTTGTTGTCCGTCGAGGAGCAGGACTTCTTCACCCGGTGCGGCGTATTCAACGGATCGTTCGATCTGCGGGCTGCGGCAGCGCTGGTTCCCAACCTTGACCCGCTTGATGTCGCGGATCTGTTGCATTCGCTCAGCCGCAAGTCTCTCATCGTGTCTGAAGGCGCTCTGGGCGGCCGATTCCGGCTGCTTGAGACGATTCGCGCCTATGCCGTATTGCGGTTGGGTGAGCGTGGCATCGAAGAAGACGTGCGCCGCTGTCACTACGAGCACTTTCGAGATCTCGCAATGACAGATCAGCTCAGCAGCGCCCTTGACCTAGATCGCGCGGTGCGACTTGCGCCGGAATGGTCGAATCTCGTGGGCGCCCTCGAGTGGTCTACGGCGCACGACGAATGGCTCGGAGCGGCCCAACTTGCAACGGGCTGCTTGGGCCTTTGGGAAGACGCCGTGCCGCCGGTAGAGGGGAAGCGTTGGGTCGAGCAGATTTTGCCACACGTTGATGACGGGTCAGCCGAAGCGGCGTTGTTGCACATGGGTATGTGTTCGTTTGAGGCACAACTCGACAACTTTGATCAGGTCCAGTCGCACTTGAGTTGGTTGCGTTCATGCTCGCATGATGGGCTGCGTGCGAACAGCTTGGCGTTAACGGGCTACCTGGTCACTCGTGAGACGCCCGAAGCTTCAGTTGAGTTCTTTGAGCGGAGCGAGCAACTGATTGCGGCACACGATCTCGATTGCGATATCAAGATCGCGAGCCTGTGGGCGCGCGGAGCGCACGCGCTGTATGCCCCAGATCTCGACGAGGCGTACCGGTGCTTTCGCGAGGGGTTCGACCTTGCTCGCACTGCGGAACACCGCACGACAAACACGAGCTATGCAGGCCTTTCACTTGCGACGGTGCAGCTGATCATGCACCGTCCGTCCGAGGCGCTGGCCACGCTCGACTCATACAACTGGGCCGACTCCCGATGGGACTCGTCGCCAGTACTGCGAGCGGTCGCACTCATCGACCTGGATCGGGCGAAGGAGGCGGCCGAGTTTGTCTTCTCGTTCGCGGAACGGTCGCTACTTGGCCGTTTGCGCCGTATGAGCAACGACGCGTTGATCGGTTTCGCTGCGCTCGCACTTCATCGGGGCGAGCACGACCATGCCTGGTCACTGATGCAACAGGCGATCACCCCTCGGACTCCGTTTACGATCGGATTGGCCGAAGGGCTGGCTGACCGAATCGGCCGGGGTCCCGAACTTCGTGCGTTGCATCGAACGCGTACGGCGTCGCTGTCGGATCTGGACGCGATTGACGCGGTGCGATCTGAGCTCGAACGCCTAACAAGCGCAATGGTGAACCGCGCGGTCTAGCGAGCGCTGACGGTGGAATCCGGGTTTTTAGCAAAGAGCCATCGAAACAGCGGGATGCCGACTGCAGCGCCGACAATTTGTGCGGCAATAAATCCGACTGCATTGGCCGGGTCGATGCCAGCGAAGGTGTCCGACATGGTGCGTGCCACCGTTACCGCAGGATTCGCAAAGCTCGTTGAGGACGTAAACCAGTACGCGCCGCCGATGTAGCCAGCGACGGTCGCAGCGGCGAGCGTTGACCTGCCAGCGGTTACGACCCCGTAGATGACCAACAGCAGACCAACGGTTGCGACGACTTCGGAGAATATTTGGTTTAACCCAGAGCGATCTTTGTCAGAGATGTTGATTGCGGCGAGATCGAACATCAGATTTGCAGCTATGACCCCGGCGATTCCGCCACTGAACTGTGCTAACACGTAGCCGCCAACGTGGCGTGGGGGCATGGTGCCGCGGGCCCACTCGGCGACCGTGACGACCGGGTTGAAGTGGGCGCCGGACACTGGCCCGAATGTCAATATGAGGGCGAGCAAGACACCAGCCGTGGCGAATGCGTTTTCGAGCAACTGCAGACCGACGTCGTCACTCAGCCGTTCAGCCATGATGCCGGAACCGACAACACCGGCAACCAAAAAGGCCGTGCCGAGGAATTCGGCAGCGACCTTTCGTGGATCTAGTTCATTCACTTCTTGTTGGGTTCCTCAGCTGCAGCAGATCGTTGGTGACGGCGCTGCGTCTTTGGCGACGGTAGGGCAGCAGGTGATGTCTGATGCGGATGCTGAGTTGGCGTTGTCGATGATCGTGTTCTCGAGTTGATCTGCATCGCCGTGGCGTACGTACCATTCCCAGCGGGTGGCGTCGGGACCATGCAACCAGGTCTCGGTCTTTTCTGCGTAGCAGCAGACCGTGTTGTCGATGCCGGTCGTTTCGAGGCCAGCCTCGATCAACCGGGTCTCGGCTTCGATGACTTCTTCGCTGCTGCTGACTTCGACACCCAGGTGATTGATGGTGCCCTCTTCGGCTCCTTCGAATAACACCAACTTGAGAGGCGGGTTCGCAACGGCGAAGTTGGCATATCCCGGCCGAATCTTGGCAGGCTCGGTGCCGAACATCTTGGTGTAGAAGGCAACGGCTGCGTCAAGATCCTTGACGTTCAGAGCGAGCTGAATCCGTGCGGTTGTTGGGGGTGCTTCAGTCATATTGATCATGATCGATATATTACCTACGTATCGATCAATGTCAATATGTTTTTTCTGTGGCACACTAGAAGGCATGCGCTGCTGCACGCCCATAGGGGGATCCACGCTCGACGAATCCGAAGCCGAGCAACTGGTCATCAAGCTCAAAGCCTTGGCGGATCCTGTTCGCCTGCGGTTGGTCAACCTGATAGCCCAGGCTGGCGAGGCATGCGCGTGCGATCTGCCTGAGTTGCTCGATCGTTCACAGCCCACGGTGAGCCACCATCTCAAGGTGCTCGTCGAAGCCGATCTCCTGGAACGAGAGAAGCGCGGCAAGTGGGCGTGGTTCCGTGTTCGCACCGCCGAGCTGCAGTCGCTTAGCGATGTGTTCCAGGTTGATGCCCTCGCGGCAACTGGTACCGCGGCAACGGGTACCGCTGGTTAATCGACCACAACTTCAAGCAAGACCAGATCGGGCGAACTGTCGCGAAGGCACCAGCGAAGGCCGGCGGGGATCGCCACGCTGTCACCAACTTCGAGCGGCGCGGCACTGCTCGCACCATCGACAGCGAACTTGACCGAACCCTCGACCACGAACAAGAACCAGAAGTCCTTGGCGTGACTTGTAAGCGTCGTGTTGATGTCGGCGTGTTGTACAGCTCGCAGATTTCGCACGCTGGCAAGGCCGTTGGTTGCTGACTCGATACCGGTGTGCTGCTCTTCGAAGCCCGAGTGCACGGACGGTCTCCATGGCATCGAAGCTGCTTGGTGCCGCACGAACCGCTGCCCACCAAACACGCGGTCTGGGTCAATGATCGCGGTAGGCAATATGACGTGGTAGTCAAAGAGCGTGTCATGGTCAGCCGGGCAGCCAATCTCAACCACCTGTGCACCGGCGGAACTCGCAAGCACCTTGTGGCGAATATGCGGCGGTTGAAGCACGCAGTCGCCAGCCTCAAGCCGAAAGGGCGGGCCCTGGTCCTCGTATACGACGTCGACCCAGCCGCGATGGCAGAAGATCATCTGGAAACGAATTGCGTGATGATGCACTAGGTCGGGAACCGGGCCGCCATCACACACCTCGATATGTGATGCGATATAGCGCCCACCGAGCCGTGAAGGAATCAAATCGCGGTATCGCATGCCAGCGCGACCCACGACCCAGCTTTCCTCGTTGCCAGAGAACGAGATCACCAGCTCAGGAGCAAGTTCTGGTACCTCGGCGTCGTCGCGTACAGCATCTGCGAACGTGACGCTGACGCCATTGGGGCCTCGCACCGGCTCTCGCTCGCCGGTGGTCAAACAGAGCGTGAGTGGAACGGGCTCGACCGACCGATCGATGCGCAGCTGCACGCCGAAACCTGACACCTCGGCGAGCGCTGGGTCGTCAGCCGGAGTGATCAGATCAAGCCGGAAGCCCAGGGTGTCAACAAAGAAGGCAAGCGTTTCATCGAACGGCTGCCCGCTCACCACGACATGTCCACTGCGGCTGGGACGTGACTGCATAGCGATGCCGTTGTATCGAGCTAGCTGACTGTGGTGCCAAGCAGCGAGCCAATGAGCCACGTGAGAAGGCCCGCAGCACTGCCGAGAAGGACCTGCCGGGCAATAGTGCGCAGTTTCGACTTGCCGGTGAAGAAGGCCAAGGCCCACCCAACACCAGCGGCGGCCACGAGCCCAAGCACAATCGAGGCCACGAGCGCACCAGTGCCATCCGAGAACAACCATGGTAAGAGCGGGATGAACGCTCCGATTGCGAAGGCCGCAAAGCTGCTGACCGCCGCAAGCACGGGTTCCCCCGTTGCGCTTGGGTCGACACCGAGTTCTTCTCGAGCGTGGACTTCGAGCGCGACGTCAGGGTCGAGATGGACCGCCACCGCCATTTCCATGGCACTGTCCTTGTCGATACCACGCTGCGCATAGATAGCGGCTAACTCGCGAGTTTCAAGGGCAGGTCGCTCGGCAATCGAAGCGCGTTCAAGGTCGAGCTCGCGCTCGATGAGCTCGCTCTGTGCTTTAACGGATACGTACTCGCCAGCGGCCATCGATGCCGCACCGGCGAGAAGGCCGGCAACACCGGCGACCACCACAGCGGAACCCCCAGTATCGGCAGCAGCAACACCAATGATCAGCGCCACGTTGGATACCAAACCGTCGCTGACGCCAAAGACAGCAGCACGTGCCGTGCCGCCTTGCACGTCGCGGTGATTGTGCACCATGTGATCGTGATGATGATGGTCGGGAGCCACACTCTCAACCTAGCAGCACTCCGGGAGTGCCTGAGTTGTCCCAACAGGAGTCTTACCATGGGTTCTTCTGATAAGGAATTGGACAATATGACCGATGAGCCACAACGAGCGGCAGGGCCTTCGCTCGATGACGACGAAGCGACTCTGCGCTCGTATGCCGACGGCTTGGTCACCGCAGTCGCTGCGGTTGCGCTCAACTGGATGACCCGATTGGTGCGCACGCGGCGCGCCGAGCTCGCCGGTGCGGCGCAGACACAAGCCGCCCTTGAAGAAGGCGCCGCCGAGTTAGTACGCGAGCTTCGAGAGCTGCTCGAACAAGACATCGCCGACCAATCCCAGGGCCCGCTTGAAGTCATTCGGCAAGCTGTGCGGTTTCCGGCGCAAGTTCTCGCAGCCGCAGGTGTTGCTCACATGCCGCGCGATGACTTCGCGCAGCGGAACTTCCCGAATGATCACTACGACCTGAGCCCAGCATCGTTTGCCGATATTGATCCGTCTCTGCACGAACCAGGCCTGATGTGGGGCGCCGCGAAAGCCCACGTGCACCTGCGACGTCGCCGAGATAACTGAGCCTGTTCCGCGTCGCATTCCTACACTCGCACCATGACCGATACCCAAAGAACCGAGAAGATCGTTGTTCTCTCCGTGGACTTGATGGACCGGTCCAAAATCAGCACTGCGTTTCCCGACGCTGAGTTTGTGCGATCACCCGCCAAGCTCGCGCAAGCAGCGACTGATGCCACACTCGTTCTCGTTGATCTGGCCAAACTCAACGACCCAGCAGCGTTGCTTGCGGTCACCGCTCGGGTCGTTGGATTCGGAAGCCATGTGAACGAGGCACAGCTCGTTGCCGCCGAGGCGGCCGGCGCCGAAGCCATGCCCCGCTCGGTCTTCTTTAAGCGCTTGGAAAGCGGCAAAATCTAACGCGTGTTACGAGAATGCGTTTTGATTGTTTCCGCTCTGTGAACAAGGCGGGATCATTGCTGCGAGCACCGACATATTCCTCTAAACAGAACGCAGATAACTGCTTGGGAGGCAAAAATGTCGGGCGACACCGTATGGATTTTGGCGTCAACAGCGCTCGTGCTGTTGATGGTGCCAGGGCTTGCACTGTTCTATGGCGGCATGGTCCGCTCGAAGAACGTGCTCAACATGCTCAATATGAACATGTACTGCCTGGGTGCGGTCCCCCTCGTCTGGGCCATTGTCGGGTACAGCATGTCGGTCGGCGGTGGGGCCGAGGACGCGAACAGCTGGCTGGGCTTCTTTGGCTTCGACAACTTTGGTATGAACGGCGTTGGTTCAGCCCCCGGCGACGGTGAGATGGCCGGATGGGCGTTCGGCCTAACCTTTGCTGTCATCACCCCGGCATTGATCTCGGGTGCGGTCGCCGATCGTATGAAGTTCAGCGCCTGGATGATCTTTGTTCCACTGTGGTCGCTATTGGTGTACTCGCCGGTTGTGTTCTGGGTCTACAGCGGTTGGATCATCGATCTGCCCGCGCACGACTACGCAGGTGGAACTGCTATCCATATCAACGCTGGTGTCGCTGCGCTCGCCATGGTGATCGTGCTGGGTAAGCGCCGAGGCTGGCCAAAGGAGGCGTGGCCTCCACACAACCTTCCGCTCGTTGTGATCGGAACCGGTATTTTGTGGTTCGGCTGGTTCGGCTTTAACTCAGGTCTTGGCGGTCCCGATGCTGGCCAGGCGCTCACCAACACATTTCTTGCAGGTGCCGCTGGTCTCATGGGTTGGCTGATCACCGAGGTTGCCACTGGTGGCAAAGCGACAGCTCTTGGGATCTGCTCGGGCGTCGTCGCTGGTCTCGTTGCCATCACCCCGGCTGCAGGGTTCGTTGGTTCAATGAGCTCCATCATCTTTGGCCTTGCCGCTGGCGTGATCTGCTTTTTTGCAATTCGCTTGAAAGAGAAGTTTGGCTACGACGACTCACTCGACGTCGTTGGCATCCACATGGTCGGCGGCATCGTGGGTGGGTTGTTGATAGGCCTGCTCGCTAGTAGTGATGCGTTCACGGGCGAGTTTGAAGAGGCTGGCGGCACCTTGCTGTGGAACCAGTTCATTTCGATTGTTGTCGTGATCGTCTTCTCATTCGTGGTGACGTTCATTATCGCCAAGGTGCTCGACGCAACCATTGGCCTTCGCGTCAGCGAAGAAGCTGAGCAAGTCGGTCTCGACACGAGCGAGCATGCCGAGACCGCGTACCTGCAGTCGGGAACCTTCGAGCGCAGCCGCTAAGGAATTTCACATTGGGACCGGGCGCGTTAGGCCTGACGTTCAACTTCGCAGCTGTCGTCAACGATGTCGTTGCCCGCGTTCCCATTGCACGTGTCAAAGCCCTGGCCACCTGAAACGATGTCATCGCCGGGTCCGCCCTGCACCTCGTCGTCATCGGCACCGCCTGCTACAACGTCGTGACCAGCGCTGCCCCGAACCGCGTCGGAGCCAGTCCCGCCGTGCATAGTGTCGTTGCCGGTTCCACCAACCATCCAGTCTTCGCCGGCGTTGCCTTCCATGTCGTCGTCGCCTCGACCACCGATCACCAGATCATTGCCGTTGCCAGCCTGAAGGCGATCGTCGCCGTCATTTCCGACGAGCTTGTCATCGCCTTCGCCGCCGTCGATGGTGTCATGGCCAAGTCTTCCGATGAGTTCATCGTTGCCAACACCTCCGACCAGCTTGTCATCGCCGGGTCCACCAATCAGTGCGTCGTCGCCGGACTGGCCACTGAGAACGTCGTGGCCGTTGTTGCCCAGCAAGCGGTCGTTGTCGGCGCCACCTTTGATTTCATCGTCGCCGCGGTTGCCCACGATCGTGTCCAAACCGCGTTGGCCGAAGAGTTTGTCATCGCCGGCACCACCGGCGATGTCGTCGTTGCCGTTGCCGCCAAGGATGATGTCTTTGCCTTCGCCGCCGTGTAGATCGTCGTTGCCACCTTGGCCGCAGATTGTGTCGTTGCCGCCTCGGCCAACGATGACGTCATCTCGGTCGGTTCCCAAGATGACGTCATCGCCGCTTGTGCCGATACCCGCAACCCCAGTGCGCATATCGATTGTCACGGCCTTGCCAAAGCAGACCGGAATTTGATCTAGTGAGATAGCCACGGTCGCATCGTCACAGAAGGTTCCCGAGCAAACTTCGTAGGTGAACGAGTCGGTCGATCCAATAGGCATATATGGCGTATACAGGATTGCGCGGTCCTGCACCCAGGTGGACCCATGGGCTGGCTCGGCAATGACGAGCAGTGATGTCACGTCAGATGGATCGAGTCCGTCATTGGCAAGGACATCGATCAAGATCGCATCGACGGTTTGGAACGTGATCGCGTCATCGACGGCATCGCATCCGACGAAGAACGCTTCATCAGCATCGTTGAAGCCAACGTCTAGCAGCGACAGGTAGGTCTCAGACTCTGCTGTGAGACAACTATTGTTGGCCAGGCGAACGGTCCAGAGCTGCAGGTCGCCAATTCCGACCGGCAGGAGTCCGCTGAGCATGTTGTTCGAGACGTTTAGGTTGCGCAGCTCCGTGAGATCTGCAAGCGCTTCGTCGATGATGCCGGTCAGATCGTTGTCGCTTAGACCAAGACTAAACAGCGAGTACAGGTTGGCGATGGTGGCCGGTATCTCGCCGCTCAGCGAGTTGTTGCTCAGATCGAGGTCGACAAGTGCACCAGCGTTTCCAATCTCGGCGGGGATTGGGCCGATCAATCCGTTGTGGCTCAGGTCGAGCCGCTCGAGGCTTTGGAGCTCGCCGAGGCTCGCGGGAATTTCACCAGTGAGCTGGTTATTGCTGAGGTCGAGGTCGACGAGGGCATGCAAATCCGAAATCTCGGTGGGGATTGGGCCGCTGAGGTCGTTGTCACTCAGGTTGAGTCGCACAAGCAGGTCATAATTTCCCACTACCGACGGAATTGGACCGCTGAGCTGGTTGCCGGAGACGTCCAAGACCGTCAGATCGTCATTGTTGATACTCGCGAATGGCACCGGACCCGTCAGTTGGTTGTAGCCAAGGTCCACGAACGACGGGAAGCCAAGGTCTGGAATTTCACCGGTGAGCTGGTTGTCGCGTAGCGACAGCACGCTGATTGCCGCGTCGCCGATTTCTATCGGGATGGGTCCCGCCAACTGGTTCTCTTCCAAATTGAGAATAATCAGCTTGGTCATCAGGCCGATGTCGGCGGTGAGTTCAGTGATTCGGTTATCGGGGAGATCGAGCTTGGCTAGTTCGGGAAGGCCGACCAATGCACCCGGCACGCTGCCGGGGATCGCATACGACGGAAGGCTGACTTCGGTGACTGCGCCGAAAAAGCACGTAACCGACAGCCAGTCGCAAGGGTTGGTCGTTCCGCCGGTAGCGATGACATCCCATTCGGTGCCAAAGGTATCCCAACTCGGGCCCTCGTTGTCGTTGTAGAACCCGGCCAACGCATCGCATTCGCTTTGCGAAATGGTGGTGCTTGGCACTGTCGCTGTACCAATGGATGTGCAGACCTGATCCTGGGCGGCCGCAGATGGCGCTGTCGTCGCGTCGGCGACTAAGACTGCGCCAACCAGTCCCAGAATGAGCACGAAGGCTCGGGTCAGAGCTCGACCATGAATGATGTACCGCATGCGCATTTCCCCAGAGTTGCTAGACGAATCTGCCCTCAGGGAAGGTAGCAATGCCCCACATTGGGGTCGATGGGCCGAAATACCCGGGTCATGATGCAAACGGACTACATGGCCAAGGGGGCGAGTTACCCCCAGGCACGCGAGATCGCTAGCGGAAGCTCTTCGGCCCATTGCACCAGGTCATGCCCGGCGACACGTTCGGTGAAGTGGTACCTGGCGTCTTGCAACATCAGGTACCCAGCCCATGATTCCGTTGCCTGATGAAACGGGCCCTCAAGGGTGCCAGCACACAGGTGCATGAATGGATGCTGATCAGTCCACTCGACCTGCAAGTCGACAGGCATGCCAGTGCTGTACGCAAAGATATGGCCGTACCGCTCGGGGAACAACCGAGCGATCATGACCGCATGTCCGCCACCGTCGCTACACCCAAACACACCACGCCGGGACGGATCGACCGGTACCCCGAGCTCAGCCTCGGCCCAGGCCGATAGCTCGTTGATAAAGAACTTCTGATGCGCTTCGTACCGGCTGTCATCGAAGCCAGGGAGATACTCGGTGGCGCGCAGATTGCCGAGGACGGGGTCAAAGGAGGCAGCGTGCGCGGCGACCACGGTCACTGGCGGGCAGATGCCCGCCTCGATTGCTGCGTCGAGGCGGCGGGCGTATGGCGCGAACATGTTGCCGTCGGTCGCATAGATCACCGGTGGTGGTCGATCATTCGATGTTGCAGGCGGCCGGTATACGGTGACCCGTCGGGGTTCGCCAAGCGAGTCAGATTCAACGGCGTGCTCACAGGTCGTACCTTTGAGCGGGTCGTTCGACGCAAGCTCTGGCGGCGAATTCACACCGCGGAAGCGGCCATCGTGAGACCCTCGCGAGAAGTTCATGGCGCCCATACCTGTTGTGGGTGCAAAGGTGTATGTGATCACCGCTTCATCGAGGCGTTCGACCCGCAGACTCAGGACCTGCAGGCCGTCGCCGGCGTCCCAAGACTCGATAGGAAAGACCGGGGCGATCGTTACCGGGGTATCTGACTCGGTCACAAAGGTGATGATGTCGTCGTCGGCCCAGGCCGATGCGCCCTCGCGCTCCATGCGGGCTCGCAGCTCGGCGGGATCGGGCTCGGTCCACACACGGCAGAACCGTTGACCTGCTGGCAACCAGCCGGGCTGCTCGGCGCGCTCGATGGCGAGCTTGCGCGACATCGTCTGCATGCGCGTTTGCAGTTCGGCGAGTGGCGGCACGCCGAGTGCAGCGCGTTCATCGTCACTCACCCGTTTGTCGACTGGTGGCTGCACGATGTCGCCTTGGTGTTCCAGCATGACAGTGCCATAGAGCTGCGGACGCCCGGTGTACAGCGCAATCTTATCGCTGGCTTCGGCGTGAAGGAGCCCGGCCCCGTCGATCTCGTCTTGATGGGCTTGGAGCGACAGTCGAGCGACGTTTGGAAGGTCGCTCGGATCTCCGGACGCAGCGAGCAGCTGACTGGCAACGAAGGCGTTGTCAGCGGCTAGGGACTCGAGGCCATTGTGTTCTCGGATCTCGTGGAGAACATCAAAGCGACCGTCCGCGTCAATCGTTAGTGCATGCTGGAGTAAGGCCGCCAGATCTGTGTCGCTCATCTTTGCGAGACTATGGCATTAGCCTTCTACGAATGGTCTCGGGTAGTTCTGCCGCATCGCCAAAGATCAATCGCGAAGAGCTTTTTGCCGACCGGAGTCGCGTTGGTGCCGTGTTCTGCCGTGCGTACGCCCGCCGGGTAGACGAGTGGCTGCAGCAGCTGTTCAAGAGCGAACTCGGCTCAGCTTCCGGAATCAGTTTGGTGGCGATCGGCGGCTATGGACGTTCAGCGCTGAGCCCGCAGAGTGACCTTGACGTCATGTTGTTGCATGACGGTTGGCGTGAACGAGACCTCGAAGCCGCCGCACAGGCGTTGTGGTTTCCGGTTTGGGACGCCAAGATCGCGCTCGGTCACTCGGTCCGCTCAATCGCGCAGAGTGTGTCGCTGGCAGAAGAAGACCTTGATACGGCGACGTCCCTCCTAAGTCTGCGCCATCTCGCCGGCGACGCGGAACTGTCCGATGATCTCGCCGAAGAATCGATACGCCAATGGCGCAAACAGCGACGCAAGTGGTTGCCCCAGATCGTCGACGACGCCCGCAATCGAGCTCGCACCGACGGCGAAGTTGCCTTCTTGCTCGAACCCGATCTCAAGGCCTCCAGCGGCGGGTTGCGCGACGTCAACGCCGTGCAGTGGATCGAGGCAGCTGATATCTCGCTGCTTGATCAAGAACGTCGAGACCTTCGGGCGGCGAACGAAGTTCTGCTTGCAGCACGCGTCGAGCTGCATCGCAGCACAGGCCGCAAGGGCGATGTTCTCCTGCTCGAGGAACAAGACGCTGTCGCCGAGGCCCTAGATCTTGAAAATGCCGACGTCTTGATGAGCCGCGTTGCTGCGTCAGCTCGAACGATCACGTGGATTGCCGACGATGTTTTCCTGAGGGTGCGCAACTCGCTGCGCAGGCTGCGTTTCCGCGCCGGCAAACCTCGCAACGTGGCCAACGACGTCCAACTGACCGATGGCACCGTTTCGATTGGCGCCGACGCCCCGATCGGCAACGATCCCGGACTGCTGCTTCGACTTGCCGTGCAGGCGGCGAAGCATGAGGCCCGAATAGATCGCGGTGCCCTGGACCAACTCGTCGAGCTGGGGCCGTCGTTTCGACCGCCATGGTCGGAGTCGATTCGGGACCTGTTCGTTGAGCTGTTGCTTACCGGCGATCGGGCGATCCCCGTGATTGAGACGCTCGACCATGTCGGGCTCTTCGTGCGCATGCTTCCCGAGTGGGAGCCGACTCGAAGCAAGGTCCAACGCAACCAGTACCACCGCTTCACCGTTGACCGGCATTTGCTTGAGGCCTGTTCGATTTCGTCAGATCTGGTCAAACATGTTGATCGCCCTGATCTGCTGGTTGTTGGTGCGTTGTTGCACGACATTGGCAAGGGGTACCCCGGCGATCACACCGAAGTAGGGGTTGAACTCATCGATTCGATTGCCGCGAACATGGGGTTCCCGCCCGACGACGTCGACACGCTCAAGCGGCTCTGTGAGCATCACTTGCTGCTGCCTGATGTCGCCACTCGCCGCGACATCTATGACCCGGGCACCATTGCGACAGTTGCGGAGCAGGTCCGCACATCATCTTTCTTGCACCTGCTCGCAGCGTTGACCGAGTCCGATTCAATCGCGACTGGCCCGTCTGCATGGACCCGAAACAAGGCGCACCTCACCGCTGAGCTCACTCGTCTCGTTGATGAATGGCTGGCCACCGACGGTGCCGCGCCAGTCGATCGGAACTTCCCCGATGAGCAGCACCTGCAGCTGCTGGCCGAACACGACCACGTCGTACGCGGCGACGGCGACACGTTGCAGGTCGTGACCACCGACCGACCAGGTTTGTTCGCGCGAATTGCCGGTGCGCTTGCCCTATGCAACCTGAGCATCGTTGGCGCTCAAACTCATGCTGAGGAGTCCAAAGTCATCGACGTATGGCAGGTTGTCGATCCCGGGAACGAGGATGCGGCGATCGATTGGCCACGCGCAGTCGCACTCGTCGAAGAAGTCATTGCGACAGACGACGATCTGACGCCGCGGTTTGCTGCACGAGAGGCATCAATCCTGCGTCGGGTCGTGCAGGCGCCAGATCCAATCGAACAGATTCGTGTTGAGTTCGACAATGACGTCTCGGCCGAATCAACCGTGATTGAGGTCGCCGGGCCCGACCGCATTGGTTTGCTCTATGAGCTAGGCGCCGCCTTGTTGGACGCTGGTTTTGACACCCAACAGGCTCGGGTGCAAACGGTCGGCGGCGATGTCGTCGACTCGTTCTACGTGCAAGATATGAATGGTCAGAAGCTGATCGACAGCAGCGAGCAGGCGGCTCTACGCAACAAACTCTTGGCGATTCTGTCGGATTCGTGATGGCCCGCGAGCTCGCCACAACAGATCGGAGCCTGTTCCAGGCCACGACCTTCGTGCGCTGGCTCACGTGGTCCTGGGCGGCGCTAGTTGTGGCTGTCACGGGTGGCGACCATCTCGACCACCCGCTGTTGGCTGCGCTGCTGATGGCCGCAGCGCTCGGCTTTACCGCCATGACCACAGTCTGGTTCAAGACCGAACCGCAGCGGCTCGCAACCGTTCAGGTTGTTGTGCTCGAACTGGTCATTGCGGCTGCGCTACTCATAGGTGATGGCTACGTTTACGCCGATTCACGACCACAGTCATTGCCGTGGGCCTGGCCTGCGGCTGGCTTGGTCGCGGCGGGCATCGTCGTTGGCCGTCGCTGGGCGGTCGTTGCAGCGATCGGGTTAGCGTTCGCAAGTTTTATCGGCGAGGGCATGAATGACGGCGGTGTTGGCTTCGGCACATGGGGTGTCACGGCATTCTCCAAGGGCGGGTTGTACATCTTGACCGCATTAATCTCGGGATACGTCGCTGGTCGGCTCCGCACAGCAGAGGCTGAGATTTCCGCAGTGCGCGCCCGAGAGGAGTTCGCAGTTCGACTCCACGATGGTGTCCTGCAAACGCTTGCGGTTATCCAGCGCCGTTCGACCGACACCGAACTCGCAACGCTTGCACATGACCAAGAGCGTGACCTTCGCGACTATCTGGCAGGAGTCACGAGCGCGCAGCCCGGATTGACTGCGTCGCTGCGCGAAGCAGCGGCACTGTTTGAACGCCGCCACGGTGGCCGCGCCGAGGTCGTCATCGCCGACGATCTCGAAGAACCCTCACCACCGATTATTGAAGCGCTCACCGGGGCCGTTGGCGAGGCCCTGTCCAATGCAGGAAAGCACGCGGACGCAGAGCGCGTCGTGGTGTATGCCGAACCGGATTTCGGCGAAGGCATTTTTGTGTCGGTCAAGGACAATGGTGTGGGCTTCGACCCGGACGCCGTCGAACATCGCATGGGTCTGCGAGAATCGATTGTCGGCCGCATTGAGTCGGTCGGCGGTCGAGCAGAGATTTCAAGCAAACCAGGACGTGGCACGGAGGTGCGCTTATGGGCTCCCTAGCAGCAGTACGAGTGGTCATCGCCGACGATCATCAAATATGGCGTGCCGGTGTTCGGGCGGACCTTGGCGACAATTTCGAGGTTGTCGGCGAAGCGGGCGACGGTACCGAAGCCGTAGAGTGCATCAAGAAGACCAAGCCTGACTTGGTCCTGTGTGACCTGAACATGCCGAATGGTGGTGGCATCAAGGTTGCGACCGAGTGCGGCGAGATGACCCGAGTTGTCATGTTGACCGTTTCACAAGCCGAGCGCGATTTGCTCGACGCAATCTCTGCAGGTGCATGTGGATATCTGCTCAAGTCAACGCCGTCGGAGGAGCTACGCAACCAACTTTGGAAGGCAGCACAGGGGGAACCGGTGTTCTCACCATCGCTTGCAGCGCTCGTTCTGAGTGAGTTCAGGCGCGTAAGCAAGGCCGAGGCGCCAGGCGAGGCCTTGAGCTCACGAGAACGCGAAGTTCTCCAACATGTTGCCCGCGGCCACACGTACAAGGAGATTGGCGAAGAGCTCTTTATCGCTGAGAAGACGGTCGAGAATCACGTGCGCAACATCTTGGGCAAGCTCCATCTAAATCGTAAGAACGAACTGATGCGTTACGCCATCGAACACGGCATCGAATAAGCATCGATCGGCTAGTGTCCTGTCCGGTTGATCCGGTGATGAATTCGGCGAGTCATTTTCGTTCCTCGCAAGGCCGCAGGATCGGCTACTCCTCGGGCTGGAATAGCCGATTCGAGAACGCAGCGAGTGGCGAAAAGGGCCGTTGAATCCGCACGCTTATTAGCCGGACGGGACACTAGGACAGCGCATCAGCTTCTGCTAGCACTCGTGACAGGATCGGTGCGGCCGATCAGCATGCATCATCTGACCTAGAGGTGCACAGATGTGCGTTCATGGGTCGAACCACCTATCCGACGACAAGTCTGCTGTTGAAGGTTGCCCACCGACAGGCGATTTTGGTTATCCAGAATTAGATTCGAAGAGAAATCTCTGGACGATGATCCATCACAGGTGAGACGTCCGGGCGGGTCTTGGACCAAGACGATTGGGTGGGAGTTAGCTACAACTAGCGTTGTGCGGCTGAGTCATTGCGGTTGTGTTCTCGGACATCCTCAATAATTTGACGCACAATCCAATCCGTTCGTCGAATGGCGACGAATCTGCCTGTGGCAGTCCGTAGTGTGTGCTAACAATGGCCAACCTGGCCTGATCGCCAGTCCAGGGTGAAAACGATCATGCCGTAGGAGAAATCTATGACATCTAGCCACTTAGGTCGCACCGCGACCCGTGTTTTGGCGTGTTTAGGGGCAATCACGCTCCTCTCAACGCTGTTTTTACCCGCAGCTTCAGCTGCGCACATCAACTCGGCATCAACACTGAGTGCAACTCAACAAGGGGATCTAGACGGTACGGGTACCGTCGATCTGCGGTTCGATGAAACCACCGGCGAGGTCTGCTTCGACATGACCGTCGCCAACGTTGATCCACCCTCTGCTGCTCACATTCATGTAGGCGCAGCCGGTACCACTGGCCCCGTAATTGTCGATTTCGACGTTGCAACAAATGGCCTCGCAGGCTGCGTTATTGCCGCTCCTGCTGACGTGATGGCCATCACAGCAGCTCCCGCTGACTACTACGTGAATATCCACAACGCAGCGTTTCCCGCTGGAGCCGTACGCGCTCAGGTTGGCGCACTGATGGCTGGCCCTTTCGTGAGCACGACAGCTCTTGTACCAAACCCTAACCCTCCAGGCCCAGCGGGAGATCCTGCTGGTTCCGGGTCGATTGACCTTGAACTCAACGACGTCACGGGCGAGGTTTGCTACAACTTGACGACCGCTGGTCTTTCGAGCGCTATCACCGCTGGCCATATCCACATCGGCAATGCAACGATGAACGGTGCCGTTCTCGTAAATCTCGCGATCACCGGCAATGGCGCTGGTTGTGTCACCGCTACTCCTGCCGACGTTGCAGCAATTCTTGCTGACGAGGCTGGTCACTACGTAAACATCCACACCACGGCCCACCCCAGCGGTGCTATCCGCGGTCAGGTTGCTGCCACGACCGCAACGATGATTACATCATTCGCCGTTGACGGTTTGGGCTTCGGTGACGATGACGGAACAGGCACCGCTCTATTCACCATGTACCCAGGTGGCGACATCTGTTTCGACATTCAAGTTGCCAACATCGGCACACCAACCGCCGCACACATCCACGTCGGCGCTGACGGCGAGGTCGGTCCTGTCTTTGTGAACCTCGATGTCGCGGCTAACGGTCTCAAAGGCTGCGTTGCGTCAACCGACGCTGTTATTGACGCAATCGAACTAATGCCCAGCGACTTCTACGTGAATGTCCACAACGCGGCGTTCCCAGCCGGTGCCATTCGTGGCCAACTGACTGCAACAACAGCTGCACCGGCAACGACTGATCTCCGTCTACCACTGATGCCAACGGGCGACCCAGACGGTAGTGGTATTGCGGATCTCGTTATCGATCCAGCGACGGGTCGAGTTTGCTTCGATCTCCTGACTGTCGACATCGATCCCGTCATGGCTGCCCATATTCACGTAGGCGCTGCTGGTGTCGACAGCGGCGTGGTGATCATCGACCTCGATGTCGCTACAAACGGCTTGAACGGTTGTGTCTTTGCAAGCATGACCGACGCCATGACGGTCGCTGCTGACTTGGCAGGTCACTACCTGAACGTGCACACCGCATCAGCCCCCCTTGGTGCGGTCCGGTCGCAACTCGATGCGCAGCTAATGTGCAACGGTTTGCCGATCACGATTGACCTCAACCTCACGCCAACTGCTGCCGCAACAGCAGGTGACGACGTGATTCAAGGAACCCCCGGTGCCGACACCATCGCTGCTGGTGACGGCAACGACACCATCTGTGGTTGGAACGGCGGTGACATCATCAACGGTGGCAACGGCGACGACACGATTTTTGGTGAAAAGGGCGCAGACATTCTTTCAGGAGATGACGGTGCCGACGTCGTGCGAGGCGCATGGGGCGACGATCAAGTCTCTGGTGGGCTCGGCGACGACCGTGTCCTTGGCGGCATAGGAAACGACGTGATCGACGGTGGTGACGGCAACGACCATCTGGGTGGATGGGGCGGAAGTGACACCATGACCGGTGGCCTCGGCGACGACACCATCTTTGGTGGCTACGGACCCGACACCATCGATGGTGGTGACGGCAACGACACCATCCGAGGACTTGTCGGCGATGACGTCATCGACGGTGGCCTCGGTAACGACATGGTCTTTGGTGACCGCGGCGACGACGTCATCAACGGTGGCGATGGCGACGACTTCCTAGCTGGGGGTAACGCCGAGGACGTCGTCAGCGGTGACGCTGGCGACGACAACGTCAATGGTGGTCGCGCTGATGACATCCTCTCGGGTGGCGCCGGATTCGACTCCTGCTCTGGCAACCTTGACTACAACGGTGACACCGCCGATGCAACCTGTGAGTTCATGTTCGGTATTCCGTAGCCTTAGGTCGCGGTTTCAGTTAACTGAATTCGAAGAGTTAAATGCGAACGACCCGCACCGATCTGGTGCGGGTCGTTCACTGTTTGCAGCCCGCTCGGATTGGGTCCGAACAGGCTCGTCGGAGGTTCGGTGCGACCAATGTCGCCGCTTTTCAATCCAGAACTTGGCTGGCTCCGAACGTGGTAGTGTCCCGACGCAACTGAGTTGAAGGCAGAACGATGACTGCGATTTTAAGTTCCTCAACCTATGTGCGTGTGCGCGAGGTGTTCGACGTGTTGCTCGAACGTCGACTCTCGAACCGCTCGGCCAGCATTGTTGTGCTGGAGTTGTTTCTTGGCCTTGGTTGGCTACGGGCCGGCGTCGCCAAGATCATTTCGTCGTCATGGTGGGCCGGCGACACCATCGTTGAATTCGCAACGGAGAATGCGGACCTCACGCTGCCGTGGTATGCGCCAATCATCGAACATGTCATTGCGCCAACAGTGCAAGTGGTGGCGGCAGTCACCATTGTTCTGCAACTCCTAATTGCTGCCAGCCTGCTCACGGGCTATTTCTTGCCAGTCGGTCTCTTTATCGCAATCGCCCTCAACATCAACATAATTATCGCAGGCGGGGTTGACCCCTCGATTTTCTACCTCATCATGCAAGCCGCGATTCTCCTTTGGTTCCTTGAGTCTCGGCCCCCAAGTCAGGTGCTCACTCGCTGGGTACAGCTGACATTCGGCGCTGCTCTAGTGGTGGTGTTGACGAGCTTGCCGTTCATCGAAACGCTGCAGCCATCCGGTGTGATTGAGGACCCGGCAATGGTGCTCGTCACCTTCGGAGGCTGCTTGGCCACCGGTTGTGCACTCATAATGGCCCGGGGTCGGCCTGGAGCTAACATCTGAATCATGGCTGTCGATCCTGTGCCCGAGCCCACTGATCCCAGGCGCGACAGCGATGAACTCACCATGCTCACCGAGTTCCTCGACTATTACCGTGCGGTGATGTGTCGTAAGGCCATCGGGCTCACATCGCAGCAGCTCGGAACGACTATCGCTGTATCGACGTTGACAATTGGCTCCTTGATTCGTCATATGACGCTTGTCGAAGATCATTGGTTCGATGCGATGTTCGCTGGTTTGCCCGAACGCGAGCCGTGGGCATCAGCTGATTGGGACGCAGACCCGGATTGGGAGATGACCAGCGCAGACGGTATGTCTCTGAGTGACTTGCGCTTCGAGTTCGACGAGGCATGTAAACGAAGCCGGGCCCATGTTGCATCGGCATCATCGCTTGACACCCTTGCACTCGGTGGCGATTCGACCGCTTCCACGTCGCTGCGGTGGATTCTGGTCCACATGATCGAGGAGTACGCCAGGCACTGCGGCCACGCCGATCTCATTCGCGAGTCAATCGATGGCCAGGTCGGCGGCTAAGCAGATCACACCTCGATCCGCAGCACTCACGCCGACCACGAAAGTGACCCCCTGAGGAAGCCGGGCCGTGCTCGGCCACCGATGTTGGCGACGTCACAACAGCTCTCGACCGAGCACTTGGGTGGCGGCGACGCCAGTGCCTCAATAAGTCCGGCATGCTAACGGGGTGGATGATCCCGATCAGCGAGTGCTGCGTGTCAGAGCGATCAACACCGTCGCTCACACGAACTCGCTTGCGCTGAGAGATCCGATGTGGGGCAGTGAAGTCTGTCCGCTAGCCGGCGGCTGGCTCGTCCTTGCAGGCGCTGGTTCACGGCCGTGTCAGAGGGTTAGCGCCCAGGCATGCTCGGCATTCAAACATCGGCCGTGCGGATCACGACAGCAGCACTAGTTGGTGGCTTCTGCTGATTCGACATAGGGTGCGTTCATGCCTTGGGAACATTCAGAGTCCGTTGAAGTCGCTGCCTCTCCGGAGACGGTCTACGAGGCAGTGCGCAACCTTGAACGAATGGGTGATTGGAGCCCGGAGAATCAGGGCGGCAGCTGGATTGTTGGTGATGGCACCAGCGTTGGCGACCGCTTTGAGGGCAACAACGCGATCGGTGAACGCACGTGGACGGCCGTTGCCGAAGTTGTGCGTTGTGATCCAGCCCAAGCGTTCTGTTTTACCGTTGGTGATCTCGACAACCCGGTCGCCGAGTGGGGCTATTACCTTGCCGCAACCGAGGGTGGCACTCAGGTCACCGAGACCTGGAAGATGACACAGCTTCCGCCGTCGCTGGTCGACGCTCCGGCCGAGCGGGTTCAGGGTCGTGCCGACATGGTCGCTGCCGCCATGGCAACAACGCTCGCCAATCTCAAGGTATCGCTCGAGAGCTAAGGCAGTCGGCAGGAGTGGGCTTGCACACAACATTCATTCTCATCGAAACTGCTGGTTCATACAAGAAATAGTCCGGACCCTTCGAGACGACCGCCGCGCCCACTGCGGCTCCGACCGCGCCACCGTCGCCGGCGAGGCAGATCGTAGATCAGCCATCGCTGGTGGCGGACCCCGAACCTTTGCGCGCAGCTGCACTTCTCGGCGAGCTGGCTGATCAATCGCATCGATCGCGAGGCTTTCGAGCATCGGCGTAACTGCTCCTCATAGCCAGTGCGAGAGATCTCGCGACAGGTGTGACCGCTGGCACGTGACAATTTGGTCCTTATGTGAAGTCACACGCAGAGGGTCACCCCCTCCTTGGCCCATGCTCGGTACAAGCAACGATTCCTCGTTGCTGTGTTGGCGGAATACAAGGAGAACCATGCCATGATTGGCAATCATCACTCAGAAGGTGACGGTCATGAGACCGACACCGGAACATTCAAGGGTGACCGCGTGCAATTTGTTGCACGGCGTGTCATCGTCAAGCTCGATACCGGCGGCGACACCGACTCAGCAGCTATTGCTTCGCTTTGCGAATCGGTAATGAGTCAAGTCGACGGCGGGGCAGCCATGCTACGAGAACCCGGCAAGTCTGGCCGCATGGTTATCGAGATACCCGAGGGCGACAGTGTGCCGACCTGGTCGAACACGATGTCACGGCTCGATGGTGTGCTCTGGGCAGAACCCGACACCTTCGACCAGGCACAGGTCGTACCCAACGACCCCGAGTATCCAAGTCAGTGGTCACCAGATGTCGTACGTGCCGAGGCTGCCTGGGATGTCGAAACCGGCGCGTCGAACGTCGTGATCGGCATCATCGATTCAGGTATAGCGATGAGCGCAGGCGGCGCGCTTGATCACGAGGATCTCAACGATGGGTCGCGAATCACCCTGGGAACAGACTTTGTCGACGGCGGCACACCTCGAGATCTCAACATGCATGGCACGCACGTTGTGGGGATCGCAGCCGCGCCGGGCAACACCGGCGACGGTGTCGCTGGCATGAACTGGCGGTCGCCTGTGTACATCTGTCGCACCCTCGACGCAAACGGCGGTGGCAGCTCTGCTGACTTTGCGGACGCGGTCGAAGAGATCACCGACTTTGCAATCGCTGCCGGGAAGAAGGCCGTGATCAACTACAGCGCGGGCGGCGGCGACAACAACACCAAACGGGACGCGTGTGAATACGCAAGCACCCGAGGCATGTTGCTCGTCGCAGCAACCGGTAACGACAACGGCGGGTCGGTCATCTCACCGGCGTTGCACTCACTGAACTTCGATGGCGTAATCGCCGTTGGCAGCACCGATGACGATGACACGGTTTCGAGCTTCTCAAACGTGGGGCCAGAGGTCACCGTGGTGGCGCCTGGCCGCAATATTCATTCCACGATGCCAACGACCATGACGGCACGGATGACAACGCTTGGTCTGTCGACCATGTATGACTCGATCAACGGCACGTCGATGGCATCGCCTCTGGTGGCTGGTTTGGCTGCACTTGTGTGGAGCCACAAACCAGCACTTACCAACGCCGAGGTGCGCGATTGCATCACCGATACGGCGGTGGAACTCGGACCCGGCAACTTTGACAACACGTGGGGATTTGGCCGTGTCGACGCTCGCGCAGCTCTCGATTGCGGACTGGTCTTCCAACCCGTCAGCAAGCTCAACGCCATTTGTGGACTTCCAAAGACGGCGCTTTGCGGTGTGAGCCGCTTGATCGTTGCCTGTCCGACCAAAGCACCGATCGCGTGCCCGTCGACGCGGTTAAAGAAGTGCATGTCACACCTGATCTGCTTCGAGCCCACGACCAGGGTGATCTGCCCAACGCGACTCGACAGCGGATGCCAAGTGCTCACCGCACTCCAAACTGGCTGCGGTGTGCAATCAACGCTTAGCTGTCCTTCGGCAGTTGATGCCTGCCCATCAACCCCCGGCGGTTGTATCGATCCCGGGATCCTTGCTCCCGGCATCCGACTCGGCGGCATTGGTGGCGGATTATCGCCACTTGAACTTCGACTGGCCGCACTCGAAGAGCAAGTGAATGCGGCCAGCACCGATGATGACGACGACGAAGAAGGCGAAGAAGGCTGGTTCATCGTTGATGACGACGGCAACATTCGCGAGCTGTGAAAAGCCTGACTTCGGTCCCTGCTAGCCCGGCGAGTGACGCGATCACTCGCCGGGCGATGCGGGCGGCCATCGAACTTGAACTCGTCGCCCCCTCACACGTAGTGAACACCGGCGTGCGGTGTCGCGACCTAAGCCAATCCAATGGTGTAGCAATTATCGAGTCGGGCAAAGATCGCTGGGTTGTCAAGGACGCTTCGAAACCGGCCACCCCCGAGGGAAGCTGGCGTCGAGAGGTGGCCGTCTACAGCGGCGTCGCCAAGTGTGGACACGTGGCAAACCTTGCCCCCGCTCTCATCGCCCACGACGAAGGCCGCCAGGTCTTTGTGATCGAGGCGCTCGTGGACCAGTGGCTTCGCTTCGACCGATGCGACCTGCGCACCACATGGTCAAACGACATTGCTCGCAACCTGGGTCGCGCGCTGGCCCGATGGCATACCCAGACACGTGATGTTGCAGGTATCGAACCCATCTGTCCATGGCTCATCACCGCTCGTAGCGGCGACCGGCTCGAAGTCTTTGACCACAACGAGGCACTCGCTGGAGTACTTGACCGAATACTCGACAACGCCGATCTGTCCGGTGCGCTGAAGCGAATCGAAGACGCATGGCGAAGCAGCTGTCTCATGCATGGCGACATTCGATTCGCGAACGTCTTCTTTCATGTTGACGGGCGAATCCGCCTGATCGATTGGGAGACCGCTGGCTGGGGCGACCCTCGATGGGACGTCGCTGGTGCGCTTCAGGAACTCATCTCAAATGAGCTGATGCAGCGGCTCGACACAGCCACTCATCAAGCAGCGGTGGTCGAAGGATACGGATCGAATGGGGATGAAGAATCAATCGAAGGCCTGCCAGACTTTGTTGCCGCACGTTTGGCGATGCGGGCGATTCAACTGGCGGGTTGGGCCGAGGCAACCGATGAACACGTTGATGCTCATATGAGCGCTGCGCAGGACTGGGCACAAATCAACCGCACAACCCAACTCGAACTGGTGGCAACATGACGACACATACAACAACGACGCAAACGGCAATGACACAAATGGCCACGACGCGTACAACAACAGTGCATCGTGATATCACCGATGCCGCCCACGTCGCCTTGGACGGTGACCGTCGATCATCAACCGTCGTCGCAAACCGGCTCTATGAGTGGTACGTCAATCGCACACCATTGCCGCAACAGTGTGGCACCAGATCCGCTATGGACATCACGCCAGCCACCGCGCTGCGGGCCGCCCATAGCGGCAGTGGGCGGTTCGTTCCCGGGTGGTCGATTGTCGAAGTAACCGGCTTGGCATCGTGTATCGCAGTCGCCGATGATGGCACCGAACGGCACCTGCTGCCGGGCGAATTTCGGCGCACCGGCCGCGGAGCGATGCGTGCCGGTGAACGAGTACTGGTCGAAGCAGCGTGGTCATGGGTCGAAGCCGACACAGGTTTCTGGCTAACTCGATTTGGCCCATGGGTGCCGCCAGGCTCTGACGCGCTAGCCCGGGTCTATGTCAACGTGACACCACACCAAGCGCTTGACGTCATCGCTGGTCTCAGCCACGTCTTGATGCGTGCCGAAACGAGTTTCATCATCAAGACGCCAGCGGCTCCCACTCATGTGGGACGGGCCGATGCACTGGTGCTCTACCTGGGCTTGGATGACTGGCCGCAGGTCCGTGATGCAGTCATCGAGGTCGGCCGATCGCGCCGGGGCCAACACCGCAGCGCGGTTCCTCGATTCTCGGAGCGTTTGGCGCCAGGTATTGGTTGGGGCATGGGGCGGCTCGACGGCGAGAGCTTCGGCAAACTCCGCTGCGACGCCATCGGCGCGAAAGTTGCTGCGACACAACCGACCGACTTGCGCCAGGCAATCGCCTGCGTCGAACGGGCGCTCGAGACGGTTGGAGTCGATTCGACCGCGCCACACTGCGAGACTGGTCGACGTGGATACTGAGGAACTAGGTCAAGCGGCTATTGCTATTGGCAACCAGTTGTGTGATGAGGCAATCGTGGCCGACGACCAGGCGGTGTGGAGCGGCGCACAGCTTGAGATGGTCGACGGCGACTGGCAGGCAGTGGAAGCCACAGTTGGTCCGGACGTGTACGGCGGCACGGCTGGCATTGCGTTGTTTCTTGCGCGACTCGGAACGACGGTCGGGTCTCAACGCCATCTCGACCACGCTCGCAAGGGCATACAACATTCGTTGACAGCGATGTCGGCAAACCCGGCACTGGGATCGTCGCTGTTCGCTGGTTCAACCGGGGTAGCAGCAGCGGCAGTCGAGATTGCAGCGCTTACCAATGACGATGACCTCGCGTCAACTGCGCATGCACTGACGATCGCGGAGCCAGATGCCGCAGACCTCATTGCTGGCAGCGCTGGCATGGTGATCGCAGCGCTTGCGATGCACCGAGCGAGCCCCGACCAGGCATGGCTCGATCGCGCTCGGTCGTGGGGTCAGGACCTGCTCGATCGCAGCGAGACCAACGATATGGCCACCCAGCGATGGTGGCCATCAGATATTGGCGTCGATGAACCGCCGCTGCTTGGACTTGGTCATGGCGCGTCGGGGTGTGCGTGGCCGCTCGCCGAGTTGGCCGTTGCTACCGGCGATCATGCGTGGTTCGGCGCGGTCGAAGAGGCGGTTGCGTATGAGCGAACATTTTTGGATCACGAACGCGGTAACTGGCCCGACCTTCGCGAGCTCGGCGCCGAGGCCATTGGCCAAGGCAAAGAGCCGGCGTGGCCCGCGTTCTGGTGCCATGGCGCACCCGGAATCGGGTTGACCCGGTTGCGGTTCTTTGAGATTAGTGGTGAGCCTCGCTACCGCGACGAGGCCACCGTGGCCGTTGTGAGCAGCATGCGGTTTGCTGCCGAGATGTCGCGGGAGCCACAACTGCACGACGCATCGTTGTGTCACGGTGTCGCAGGCGTGATTGAGCTGTTGCGCGAGGCAGGCCGGGTGTTGCATGACCCATCGCATCAGGAAGCCGCGCATGAAGTCGCTCGGGTTGCCATCGATATGGCTGACGGCGGGCGCTGGCCAAGCGGCGTACGCGATGGCGGCGAGAATCCGAGTCTGATGCTTGGTATGGCTGGCATTGGTGGTGCCTTGCTAAACCTGGCGATTGATGAGCCCCGCAGTCTCGGGTTGTTGTGGGCTGGCACGGAGCGATCGGCCCGTATCAATGTCAAGGCGCATGATCCCGCGCTGGTGCCCAAGATCGGGCGCCGGCTGGCGGACGAAGTTGTTGGCCTGCGGCTTGAACGTGCGTCAAAGTCCGGCCGGATGCTCATGGTCGTCCCCGCGTCGGTCTCGGTGTCCAACACACTCGCACACCTCGGAGAAGACCCCGAATTGGCGTGGGCAGAACTCGATTCTGGTGACCTGGCTCGCTGATTGGCAGCGGACTGTCGAGCTTCAGCGGGTACGAGCTGGAAAAACCTGAGGCAAACAAACGATTATCGCCACGCGAGCTAGTGCAACCTGGGCTGGTGGGCAGGGGTACCAAGGGCCAAGGTCGCGACTGGTGCAACGGCAGCCGAGGCAACGACACCGCTGGCGCTAGCTGCGAGGTAGTGCGCAACGCAACTGTCGAGTAGGCCTGGCTGGTCTGTAGTGCGCTATGGCAACGAGTCGAGAAAGGCTTGCGCGGCGACGGCGTTGTGCTGTCGCCAGAGGTCCACAACGTCATCGCTGTCTTGGCTGGCCAGGTTGGCGAGTCTGTCGACCAGCTCGCCTCGTTGTGCCGCCACGAGTGCAGAGGGATCACCATCGATTCGCTCGGTCAAGCGGAGCTTTGCAAGGAACTCGATTCGCAGTTCGCGAACGTGCTCGACGGGTGCGACGAACCACGCTTTGAGCGCACTCCTGCCACGTCGCGTGACACGCATGACCGTCCGGGTTGGTCCGCGGCCGGGTTCGGTCGTTGCCGCTTCGACAAGTTCGTGGGCTCGCAGACGATCGAGAGCGCGGTAGACGAGGGGCCGATGAACGGTCAGCACTCGTCCGAGATCCGACTCGGACTCGAGTTCTTTCGCGATCGCAAACCCATGGCTTGGCGCTTCGGCAACCAACGCAAGTACGACCCACTCGGTCAGCGACAGTTCGGGCAACGCCATCAAGCCAAGTTAGCCCACTGCCCTAACTAGTCACAACGAGACTATCCAGCTACTCTCATCGAGACTAGTTAGCATGTCGACTTAAGAAGGGATGAAAGTGAAGCGCTCGTACGTGGGTTATCTGCTCGTCGCTTTCATCCTCTGCGTCGCAACGGCGTGTGCTGACACGAGCCGGGATCGAGTCGTCGTGCTCGCTGCATCTTCGTTGAGCGATGCGTTCCAAGAAATGGAGCTCGCCTTCGAAGCAGTCAACCCGACCATTGATGTTCAGCTCAACCTGGCAGGCAGCTCGTCGTTGCGCGAACAGATCTTCGACGGCGCACCGGCGGATGTTTTCGCGTCGGCAAGCGAGCTGACCATGCAGCAAGTGGTCGCCAAGGTAGGTGTAGCGAGGGAGGCGCAGCCGTTTGCCACGAACGCGCTGACCATCGTGACACCTGCGGAGAACCCAGCAGAGATAACCGAGATTCGAGACCTCGCCCGCGATGACATTCTCGTGGGGCTCTGCGCTGCCGAGGTGCCATGTGGCATGTTCGCTCGCGACGCGCTCGCGCAAGCTGGGGTCCAGGCATCGATCGACACCGATGAGCCTAACGTTCGCTCGCTGTTGGGCAAGATCATTGCTGGCGAGCTTGACGCTGGCATCGTCTACACCTCAGACGTCTCCGGGCCCGCAAGGCAACCTCAGACCATGCAACCTCAGACCATGCAACCTCAGACCCTGGAACCTCAGACCATGCAAGTTCAGACCATCGCACTTCCAGACAACGTTGACGTTGAGATTGTCTATCCCATTGCAGAGCTGAACGAGGCGGCGAACTCATCGGGCGCGCAAGCATTCGTTTCGTTCGTGCTGTCTACCGAGGGCCAGTCGATCCTCGCCACCTATGGGTTTGGTTCACCATGAGCACGAGAAGGCGGCCACGGCGTACCGCATCAACATCGCGCACCAAGTCAAAGCCACCTTGGTCGTTGGTCGTGCTGGGTGCTCTGGGGGCGTTGGTGTTCATCGTGCCGCTCGTTGGCCTGCTGACACAGACACCGTGGACACGACTCGCTGATCTCGTCGCGTCAGATCTTGTGGTCGATGCGCTCAGGTTGTCACTTGTCACGTCGCTCGCCGCAGCGTTCATCTCGCTGATCCTTGGCGTACCCCTGGCGTGGTTGCTTGCGCGCACTGAGTTTCGAGGCCGACGCCTCGTTCGTGCGATTGTCACCTTGCCTATGGTGTTGCCGCCCGTTGTCGGCGGCGCCGCGCTTCTGTTTGCACTTGGACGTCGCGGCGTGATCGGCGAACCAATCGAACAGGTAACCGGGTTCGCCCTACCGTTTTCGATGTGGGCAGTCATCGTCGCCAACGTCTTCGTTGCGATGCCATTCCTTGTGGTCACCGTTGACGGGGCGCTTAGCAATCTCGACGGCCGGCACGAAGCGGCCGCTGCAACGCTTGGTGCCTCTCGGCTCACGGTCTTTCGTCGTGTGACACTGCCGATGATCGCACCAGCGCTGCGGGCCGGACTGGTGCTGGCCTGGGCGCGAGCGCTCGGCGAGTTCGGCGCCACCATCACCTTTGCTGGGAGCCGACAGGGAAGCACCCAGACGCTGCCCCTCGCCGTGGTGGTGGCACTCGAGTCAGATCGTGACACCGCCGTAGCGATCAGCCTGGTCTTGGTCGTGGTATCGCTCGCGGTTCTCCTGGCACTACGTGATCGATGGTGGGCCCGAACATGAGCACGCTTCGATCACACATCCAACTGCGGCGCACGCGCGACTTTGAACTCGATATCGCACTCGATATCGAGGCAGGCGAGACGGTCGCATTGCTCGGGCCAAACGGGGCAGGAAAGTCCAGTGCGGTTGCAGCACTTGCCGGGCTTGTGTCACTCGACTATGGGCGCGTCTCGCTCGCCGGGCGAGTTCTCGACGATCCAACCACCGCTGAGTTCGTGCCGCCTGAGCAGCGAGACATTGGAGTTGTCTTCCAGGATTATCTGCTCTTCGATCATCTCTCGGTGGTCGACAACGTCATGTTCGGTTTGACATCTCGTGGAATTCGCAGGACCGCCGCCCGGGCCACTGCAGACCACTGGCTTGGCGCCGTTGGGTTGGAACGCGTCGCGACTCGCCGACCACCTGAGCTTTCGGGCGGGCAGGCGCAACGCATCGCCTTGGCGCGTGCCCTGGCGATTGATCCCAAGTTGCTGTTACTCGATGAACCGCTCGCGGCCCTGGACGTGCAAACTCGAACCGATCTGCGCCGAGTGCTCGCCGAGCACCTAGGGAGTTTCGCTGGCCCCAGGTTGCTGATTACGCACGACCCAACCGATGCCTTCTTGCTTGCCGACCGCATAGCGATCATTGAAGACGGTCAGATAACACAACTCGGAACGTCCGACGAGATCCGACGGCGACCAGCAACTGCGTATGTCGCAGCCCTGGCAGGAACAAACCTGCTGGCCGGACGAAACAACAACGGCGCGCTGACGCTCAAAGCGCACACAACGAGCCTGCAGACCTCAGATACCAGCGTGAGCGGTGATGTGCTCATCGCTGTACACCCGACCGCAATTGCGCTGCATCTACACGAACCCCAGGGAAGTCCACGCAACACCTGGCAGACAACGGTGGGCAGCATTGAGCCCCTGGGAGATACCACTCGGATCACGCTTGGTGATCCTTTGCCGTTGGGCGTCGATATCACCCCAGGGTCAACGGCGGCACTCGGTTTAGCGCCAGGCAAACCTGTGTGGGCATCGGTCAAGGCCACCGAAGTTCACGTCACCTCAACTGGATCGACCAACTAACCATCCAGTTGTTTCCGGCGCCCAGAGGTGACACCCAGAGATCGTTGGGGGAATGTCCGGATTCTCTGAGTGGCCCAAAATGACGACGATGAGTAGGTGGAAACCAATCTCGCACCGCCGTCCTCATCGGAATCGTCTTCAGCAAGATCGAACCAGCCCCCACCGGGCCCTCCATCTTCAAACCAAACGCCGCCGCCGCCCGGTCCGCCGCGCCCGCCGGACCCGTCAGGACACCCGCCGACTGCACCGCCGCGCCCACCAGGACAGGGCCGAGGGCCCACGCCAGACCCGACTCGCAGCGGCGCGCTCTGGGTTGGCGGCGCTGGCGTCGCACTGCTGCTTGCAGCCGCAGCGGTGCTCACAGCGGTCCGCTGGGATGACATTGGGCAGTCAGCAAAACTCGGTGGGCTCGTAGCGCTCACCATCGCTATGCTCGCCGGCGGCCGACGTCTGCGCGACACGATCCCCATGACGGGCCAGGCCATCTTCCACTTTGGCGCACTCCTCATACCGTTTGATATGGCCGCCGTTGCGATCCTGGCCGGACAGACATGGCAAGAGACACTGCTGCTCACCGCCTTCACCAGCGTTGTTGGCTGGTATGGCATCGATCAAGCTGAACCGTCGGTACTGCTGAAATGGTGCGCCCGCTCGGCGGTGGTTGCATTCGCTGCTGGTGTTGCAGCCATGACCGCCTTGGCCATGCCGCTGGTACTGGCTGCGTTTGGCGTCGCAGCGATTGTGTTCCGGCGACCAGCGGCCGCTGCGCTGTGGTCGGGTACCGCTGGCCTGCTTCCGTTGGCCATGTCACCGCTGCGGCTGTTGGCCGAATGGCCCGGGCGCCTGCCGGGCGCCGAAGCCGACCTTGGGTTTGTACTTACGAACGAATGGCAGTTCCTGATCGCTGGCGTGTTGGCAGCCATCAGCTTGA
>Ga0209828_1000334_pt1 | contig 45989 bp, 44 predicted proteins | sample MaitaG_FD_187429 | JGI IMG/M metagenome (GOLD analysis project Ga0209828, IMG submission 187429) | Marine algal microbial communities from Maine, USA - Maine_Asex2 metaG (SPAdes) (version 2) | ecosystem: Host-associated > Algae > Red algae > Unclassified | place: Maine, USA | collected 2015-01-05
CTCAGCAGCCGCCTCAGCAGCAGCATCCGCCTCAGCCTTCTCAGCAGCCGCCTCAGCAGCAGCATCCGCCTCAGCCTTCTCAGCAGCCGCCTCAGCAGCAGCATCCGACTCAGCCTTCTCAGCAGCCGCCTCAGCAGCCGCCTCCGCAGCTACCTCGGTGTCATCGTCGCCGAGTATCGCTGCGGCGCCAGTTACAGCAGCTGCCGCGCCAACTCCCGCAGCGGCCACACCAACACGTGACGTTTCATCGGCATCGGTGGACGATCCGCCACCGCTGCTGAGTCCAAGGCCTCTGAGCCCCATCGACTCAAGTTGAGCAGCGGTGCATGGGTGAGCACTTGTGCCTGGTTCGAAGTCAGCTGAACTGCTGCCATCAGGGTGTGAACCCGCAAGTGCGAAGCCCGCAGCCTCAGCCACCGACGGCGAGACAAACCAGACCTCGGCCTTGGTCTTTTCGTAACCCTGGCTATCGGGCCGGTGATACTTCATTGAGCCGGCGTTGCCCTTGATTGGGTGACACACTGGCATCTCATGCACGTCATCAAACGGGGCGTGGGACCCAAGGCCGAACGGCATATCGGCAGCTTCATTGGCAGCAGACATCTTGACCGTCTCGCGGACATTCTCGCCAGCTGCGGCACTTACCGTCACATCATCGTCGAGATCAGCGACAGGCATCTTCGTGGTTTCATCATGGGAGCCAGCGAAGCCACTCGCTGCCGTCGCAGCTGCTGCGCCACCGAGCCCAAGCGCGCCAAGCCCAATTTCGTCGAGTTGCGCGGCGGTGCACGGATGGCCACTTGCGCCAGGCTCATAGTCAGCCGAACTGCTGCCATCAGGATGCGAACCAGCAAGAACGAAGCCTGCAGCCTCAGCCACCGACGGTGACACAAACCAGACCTCGGCTTTGGTGTTGGGGTATCCCTGGCTGTCGGGCCGGTGATACTTCATTGAGTCGGCGTTGCCCTTGATTGGGTGACACGCTGGCATCTCATGCACGTCATCAAACGGGGCGTGTGAACCTGGTCCATACGGTTGTGACTCGGTCATTTCATCTCCTGGTCGGAAGCGGAGCACCGCAACCGGTTGCGCATCTTCTCTTTACGTCGGAAGCTACTTCAAATGACTTGTAAGTGTCTGAGTGCACCCGTGAGCCGCTTCTTGCGTACTCAATTAGGGTCAGACTTGTAGCTCGGGACCGACGATACCAGCTCGCCTCACTGCTCATTCGAGGTACGCCATCTGTACCTAAATATGGTGCTTTGGGCCCGAATTTCGGTTCTCCCCGAGCCCTGGGTAGGTTGGTTCCAATGAGTCGTCCACCTAGCTGGTTTACCGGCGCAATCGCACATCGTCCGAGTGTCCGGTCAGTTGTTGTGAACGAGTGTCCCATCAACTATCTGGCATGGGGCGATCCTTCAAACCCCTGCCTACTTCTTGTTCACGGTGGTGCCGCCCACGCTCACTGGTGGTCGTTCATCGCACCACAGTTCACCCAACGTTATTACGTGCTCGCGCCAGATCTATCTGGCCACGGCGATAGTGGGCGCCGACAGAGCTACACCATGGAGCAATGGGCAGATGAGGTCATGGCAGTCGCCCGAGATGCCGAATCTCACGAACGACCGATTGTTGTCGGACATTCAATGGGCGGTCATGTGGCGATCGCTGCGGCCGCTCGATTCGGCCAAGATCTTGCGGGTGCCATCATTGTTGACGCTCCCGTGCGTGAGCCTGACCCTGAGTCCGAGGAGGGTGAGCGCGGCCGTATGTTCAAAAACCCCAAGACCTACCCGGACCTCGAAACCGCCGTCGACCACTTTCATCTCATGCCTCCGCAGCCTTGCGAGAATGACTTCATTGTCGACCACATCGGCCGCCATTCCCTAAAGCAGACCGAAGCTGGCTGGACATGGAAGTTCGACAGGAATGTCTTTGCTCGTGAGCGATACCAAACCAACGACTACCTGGAGCGAGCGAGCTGTCGCCTAGCGCTCATGCACGGGCAACTCAGCGATCTTGTAACGCCCGAGGTTCAGGCGCACATGGAGAAACTCACCGGGCGCAACGCACCAATGATCGAGATCCCACAGGCCTACCATCACATTCCCTTGGACCAGCCGCTCGCTCTGATTGCCGCGATCCGAGCGATCCTCGCGGACTGGGATCACTCAATAGACAAGAAGCGGTTACGCGACCTAACGACCTAGGCCACGTTCTAGACCGTGCCTCAGTCGCAGAGCTGGTTTGGCAGGCCAACAACACACTGGCTGATGGCAACAGCGTCGAGCACGTTGATGACGCCATCACGTGTGACGTCGGTGCCTGCCAGTCGGATCTCATTATTTGGACGAGGGTCGGTGCACAAGTTGACTGCGCCGCGAAGCGTCACAACGTACTCGGAGACTGCCACTGCATCTAGCACATTGGTGACGCCATCACAATTGACGTCTCCTTGTTCTCGCGCAGTAGCCCGCAGAGCAGTTAGGTCCTGGTCGAACGTAATGGTCGCCAGTCCAGCGGGGTCGTTCGGATCGATCAGCGTGCACTTGTTCGGCGCACCATAGGTGCTGGCCACACCGTTGTCGGCGTAGTCGGTTACCGGGTTGATCCCGCTGGTCGCAACCGGGTCGATGCACAGGTTCATGACTTCGCCACCGCTCACTCCGCCTCCTGCTGCGTCCCACGGTTCGGTTTCGCCGACAATGGGTGATCGGAGCACACCGCTGGCGTCGCGGATCTCAACGTGCTGGTCATCTCGGGTTGAGTTAAAGTTCTCTTGCACCGAGAACATGGCACCCGGCGTGGTGGAGTTTGACTGGAAATTCAAGGTCCAATCCCCATTTGCGACATCAAAACTGAGATCATCGGGTCGATCTTCGCTGATGGTGATGATGGTGCCCGCTGGAATTGCTGAGAGCAGCGGGTCGGTACCGAAGGTCAACAGTGCGGCGCGGTCGAGAATCTCGTCGGCTCGGTCGCGATCCCAGAACTGCAGTGTCCAGCCTCGCAGATCGAGCAGGTCATGGGTAACGACGAACTCGTACCAGTCACCGCCATTGCCAATATCAAGCGGGAAAGCGGGGTCGCTCCCGGCATCGAGTTCGCGGTCGGCGGCTACGGCGTTGTATTCATTCAATACGAAAGGCGTGGTTGACGTTGGGGCTTCAACAATGGTGAACGTGACCGGCTGAAAGGAGTTGTTAAAACCATCGGAGACCACCACGTTCGCAGTGAATTCGCCGACCGAGTTCGCCGTGCCAGTGATGACACCAGTCGACGCATCTACGACAAGGCCGATCGTGTTCGGGAAGGCATAGGTCAGTGGGTCTCCGTCGGGATCGAAGGCGTCGATCTGCAGCTCAACCGGGTCGCCAACGTTGTAGAGCCGGTTGGAGAATGGCCGCAGGATCGGTGTCAGCGTGGTCGACGCTCCGCTGTTTGATGCACCAGGAGTGGTTGAGGCGAGATAGGTCACGGTGTCGCCGTCGAGGACTCGCCCCCAAGCGACATCGTCGATCTGGCGCGGCATTGTTCCGAACTCGTCGGTGACAATCGAGTCTGGGTTCGTAAGCTTGAGCAGGTCGCCCTCTTTGGAGAGTTTGAATGAGGTGTGGAGCGGGTCACCGTTCGTTGGCGCTCGGTCTTTGTCCGAGGCAAACACCGTGAGATAGTCGCCAGCTGCAATGGTCACATTGGGAAATGTCCAGCTACCAGCGTTGTCTGACACCGTCCATCCATTGAGTGGGACCGGATCCGCTCCAGGGTTGTGCAACTCGAACCAGTCAGATGTGTCGCCGTCTTCGTCTTCGAGCGTGTCATTTGCGGCTACGACCTCGTTCAGCAACACCAGGTTCGGGAGCGGAGCGTCTAGATCGCGCACGACATCGATCGCAAGGTCAAAGCCGATATCGCTGTTTGGCGTGGTCCACGTGATTGCAGCGAACACGTTGGTGCCTTCTTCGAGCAAGCTCACGTCGACCGGACTTGTGGCGGTGCCGTTTGCACATCCCGGGCTGCACGGGTTCGATGCCGCCGGAACCTGTATGTAGATGTCCTCGAGGCCGCCAAACTGCGGCACCGTGTCTACCGGGAACACCGCGTTAATCGGGCGATCTGCGATGTTGCCTCGAATCGTTCGGTAGATCTCTTCGCCGTTGAGATACAGCACCACGGCGTCGTCGTAGTAGATGTCAAGTTCCAACTGCGAGATCTGGAACACATCGTCGATTTCGAATTCTTCGCGGAAGTAGGTTCCAAAGTCGTGATTGCCGGGCTCGCGGCCGAGGTAGTAGAGCATCGACTCGTCAGCCCAGCCGGAATCGTCGAACCCGGGCTGACGCCACGCAGTACCTTGCTCGACGCCGTTCCTTAGGCTCTTCCACGCTCGACCTGAGTCACGGCCGATAATTGTTTCCGTGACCTGATTTCCCTGGGCTGTCGCGTCCGGTACGCCAACGAACATGGTTGCGGCCATGAGGAACGCAGCAACTATCGCAACGATCCGAAATGGTGCCCGACGAGACTGATGGTTCATGTCTTTCAGTCTAGTCCATTTGCACTGCTAGGTAGCTCTAGGCAATTTCACCTGTGCGTCCCGAAAAACACCGCAGTGCCCGGCTCCTGTCGGGCCGGGCACTACCAAATTTGGGCGATTTCGCTGCGTTGTACCTGCGTTACTCGCTGGCGCCGTTTTCTTCTGCGAAGCGACGTCGAGAGCTAATCCACAGGACGCCACCAGACATTGCCATGCTTAGAGACATGAACACCATGAGCCAGCTCTGTGAGCCAGTGATCGCAAGCACTGGGCTAGGCGACGGTGTCGGCGATACCGGCGATGGAGGAGGATTGGTGATCGTGACAATCGGCGGTGCTGCGTCGGGCGTGAACGAGAACGGCGGTATCCGCTGAACCGGCTCGTCGTCATCGTTGTTCGTTGGATCCGCATCAGGCGTGGAACTCGTGACCGTGGCCGTATTCACAATGTCCTCGCCAAGTGGCGCCGCTGCGGTAACTCGCACCGTGTAGATCAACGACTCAGTCTGATCGACCGGAAGCGGTTCAGCCCGCTCACACGACATCTGCGAGCTGCTCAGCAGTTCACACGTCCAGCCATCGAGAGAGGCTGGCGTTTCGAATTGCAGCCCAGCTGGCAGGGTGTCAATCACGACGGCGTCCGCCGCCGGATCAGGACCAGCGTTGGAGACGTCGAGCTGATACGGAAGCACACCGTTGACCTGCGCTGTAGTGGAACCGACCGTCTTGACGATCGAAATATCTGATAGCAGCGTCACAACCTCGGCAGGGTCTTCAGGGTTAAGCGGTGGAGGATCAGGGAATGGTTCACCACCTGGCAGCACCGGAACACCGTCGATCGAGGCGACGTTTACAATGTCACCTGTTGCCACTGCCTCCATTGAGACCGTGACTGAAGTTCCCGGCGCAATGATCTGTTCGGCGGTCGGCAACGCAACGGCCATAGACAGCGTGTCGTCATTGACTTCGGTTACCAACACGTGAACACCACCGGTGTTCGTGACGGTAAAGCAGTAGGTGACATCAGTGCCTTGGTTGACCGTAATGAGATCCTCGGCGACAGCACAGTCACCGTTTGGACCTTGCACAACCTTCTTCAGCAGTTCGATTGAGGTTTCATTGATTGCGGCAGCGTTTTCATCGGTGACCTCGCCTGCGTCAGGTATGGCAACACCAGCGTCATCAGACGGATCAGCGCTAACATTTGCGACATTGTCGACGCCGTCTTCGGGAATCGTGCCAGCAAGCGAGAAGCTGATCGACTCACCAATTGATAGTACAGGCGGTATGACACCGTCGAGCAGGTTTCGATCGGCGATACCTGCTGGTGCGTCGGCGAACAGCACGTTGGTTAGTGGTACCTGACCCGAGTTTGTCACCACGAAGCACCACGTGATTGCATCACCGGTAACGCCCAATACAAACTCGTCGGTGCCCTCGACTGCGTTGGCGCATTCGACTCCGTCAGCAACAACAGTCTTGACGAGCGAGATCGCTGCAGGGGGCTGCGCTGGATTGATCTCAGCGACGTCGGTAACCTCGGGCACGGGTCCGCCTGGACCCTCACCGTTAGCACTTGCTGTGTTCGTGGCGGGCGTATCACCCGTGACCGGCAAATCGAATTGCACGGTGTTGGACGTCCCCGGCGTCAAGGTGCCGACAGCGCCATCAAAGCTCGCAGGAGCTTGCGGGTCGGTTACAACCACATTAGTCACGTCGACGGTGGATGGGTTCCGCACAGAGATGCAGTACGTGACCGTGTCGCCAATTTCAACATCGAGCGGCGTTCCAACGCCAGCGACACCATCAGCAAACGATGGGCATGTCGCCATAGGACCAGCAAGAACAGTCTTCACGATTTCAAGACGTGGCTCCGCAGGCGCACTTGGATTGATTTCAGCCGGATCCATCACCTCAGGCAATGCACCGTTTGGTCCTTGGCCGTTGGCGCTCGCTGTGTTTGTCGTTGGCGTGGCGTCCGTCACCGCAAGATCGAACTGCACCGTGTCTTCGCCACCATCAGCAGCAAGTGTGCCGACAGCGCCATTAAAGCTCGCAGGAGCTTGCGGGTCGGTTACAACCACATTAGTCACGTCGACGGTGGATGGGTTCCGCACAGAGATGCAGTACGTGACCGTGTCGCCAATTTCAACATCGAGCGGCGTTCCAACGCCAGCGACACCATTAGCGAACGCTGGACAGGAAGCCATAGGACCAGCAAGCACGGTCTTTACAATCTCGATATTCGCATCTGCTGCCGGTGGGCACTCAAAGGTCACAATGGTCGGATCGTTGACGTCGCCGCCGACGTTGACAGAACCTGGATCGGGGTCCGCGCCGGAGTCTGATAGGTCAACAACATCGACACCATCAGCGTTACCGCCAGCGGTGGCCTGATTCTCAAGGACATATGATTCTGAGCATGTCGGGCCAAGCAGACCGCCTGCTTCTGGTATGTACTCAAGCTGCAGCACGAACTCTTCGTTCGACTCGGGTGCAATCGTCTCGCCGGCGGGAATCAGCGCTATGTCAGTAATGCCGTCGTACATGTCGTTCGTTGCGATGTTCATGCTGGGGTTGTCCAGGTCGATCACGTTGACTGCAGAGAATGCGGTGTCGGCAAGCAGGTCTTCGAGCGTGACGTCTGTCATGTCGATACCGACCGGGTCACCGGTCTTGAAACCGATTGCCGAGGCTGCGATTGCTGCATCGACGTCGGCCGTAATGGTCGCGGTTGAGGGCAAATTATTTCGCACCCGGATCGTGTAGGTCACGTCGAAGCCAGTGCCATTCCATGTGGGGCCGCTGGTCACTTCTTTGGAGACACCGATTGGTTCGCAACCACCAGCGATGGCAAAGCCAGATTGACCATTACCTGTGTCGCGCAGCAGATCAATAGCGTCTACGGCGCCGAGGAAGTCCACCTGAACTCGGCCCTCGATGGCCTCAGAGTCTTGGGATTGGGTGTCGGTGTCGTTGAACGCTGCCGTCGTTGTTGTCGTGTCGCTTAGCGTGAAGTTGGCGTCACCACCGAATACGGCAACCTGACCCGGGTTTCCGGTCCAGCTTGGGGTTACGAAGAAACCTTCGTTCGCACGGTCGACGTCGGTGAAGATCCACTGGGTATAGAAAAGCGGCTGCGACAAGTCGATCGTTGCAGCGTCATCGGAAGCCATTTCGACGCCCTTTGGCTGATCGCCGGGGCCACCTTCATTGCCGCCAGGGAAGAAGCCGGGGTATTGAGTGCCAGGGGCGCCTTCGGCAGTCAGCGTGAAGTCAAGGGTGATGCCGTTGGTCGTAACCGAAGCGTTCGGCGAGCCAGTCACATCGATACGACCCTGAGGATCCACATTCTCAGGCAGTGGGTCGAAGTAGGTCGGGTTCTCGCAGTATGGGAACGGATTTGGCGCAGGCCCAAAGAAGGCGGGTCCCGTTGCACCGGTCACCGGTCCGTCGTAGGCCGGTCCAGCTGCGTGCGCACTTGGTGCGGGCAGCTGCAGGACTGCGAGCAACAATCCGAGCAAAACCAGAATTGCAGGGCCGAGTCGTGTCAGGCCAGGTGATTCTGACGGTCGCCCGATGCGACGCATGATAGACATTGTGGGTTCTCCTCCCGTTTGCACTCGCTGTTACGCAACCGCAAACTGCGGCCAAAGTAAAAGCTGTGAGTCGGTGCCGTAGCAGGGCCCGACACACGCCCGTGCGCAGGCGCAATGCTAGTACCAAGAGAAGGCCAAATGACCCACTTGGCACACTTGTCTTAGGCCCAAATGACTACGCCGTGTTTTGACTCTTATAGCTGGCCAAAACTGGGTAGTAATCAGCATTCGCTGCATTCGCTGATGGTTGCACAACTAGGTTCACTACGGTGAACAATCTCGATCAATTCATACACCTCTGCGCCCACGAGATTTTGCGGCGTTCGGCCCTGGCAGATGAACACGCATTGGCGCTGAGCGAGGGTGCTCGAGCGCTCGCTCAGGCGGCTGCGAACTCTCGAATTCGTTCTTCACTGGCCTGCGAAGCGCCGGTTGTTGAGTCGCTCGATGCAGCAGCCAGCACTCCCCTGTTCACAGCGGCGATGGCTGCTCGCAACGAGCTTTGTTGGATGCCGTCGCCACGACTCGACGACAATGGGACTGAAGCCGCGCTCGCTCCGCTAAACAAAGTGCGCGACTTGCCAGGTGTGATTTGCGGACTGCTCGCGGTTGGCCCCAACGGCGTGTACCCCGAGCACTCGCACCCGCCACAAGAGCTTTATCTCCCCATCACCGGGGACGGAGAATGGCGATATGGCGGAGACACCGGCGTGCGAAAACTCGCCCGAAACGCACTCGTCTACAACAACCCCGACGACGTTCACGCAGTGTACGCAGGCGGTCAGCCTCTGCTCGCCATGTATGTTCTCTGGCCGACGTGACCGAGTCTCAGAGCTTCGCCTAATACAGCGGACTGGCGAACCGGTGATTTTCCTTGCGGTGACGCCGGTGACGGCGCCACTCGCTTGGCGTGAGCGAACGTGTAAACGATCGGATCCGAGCCCAAGCTGCCCGTTGGCGACGTCGCAGGCCAAATCGCGAGCGTGCGGAACGTGGCGTGTTGACCGACCAGCCGGGGGGAACAGCCGTTTTCGATGTCTTCGCCGCCAGGAAACCCGAGACGTGTTGGTCGACGTCGAACTCATCGCGTGCAGATCGGCCGCTCAGGTCAGTCACTGTTTCGACGGCAACCGATGAATCAGCTTCGTTCACGACTAACACGGCGCGTGAAAACAGAAGGGGGGTTGAGCAAACCACCGCCGCAGTGGGCTCGATTCTCTCGCCGTCGAGCAAGATCGCTCCATACCCGTCATCGGCATCTGTCGGCACGTGCTCGCGCACCGGTGCAGCAGACGATGCAGAACGCAAGTCGATGACCAGGTCGGACAGCTCATAGGCGATCTCGCGCGGTAGTCCCTTGCGACGCCGTGATCGCCGATCGACAAGCGGATGCGATCGCAGTTCTGGTGTAAGAATAGGTGTTGTCATTCTGGGTCCATCTGCCGCTGGACAGTTAGTCCAAGCAACACAGAACCGTCAGTTTGGCGACACAGCGCGACGATTGCAATCAAATCGATCCCAATAGACTTATTCCCCGATTCCGAGATTCCTAGCTCACCGGTGAGAGCCGGCCGCTACGTCGGTTTGGGGGTCAATTTGTCAGCGTTAGACCGGCGAGTAGGTAACAAGGGCAGTCGCGATCCATGTCGGATCGGGCGCTTCGTAGACATCGCCGAACTCACTCGAGCCGAGGTCGAGAATTTCACCTGACAGCGGTCCTCGGAGATATGCGATGACCTGGCCTGCGTCGCGATGATCACTCTTTGCCGCCACGCAATGCTGATTGTAGCCCCAGTAGTCCTGGGCCTGAAGGAGCTGGCACCCAGCCATGATGCTCGATGCGGCAAGGTGGAATCCATCTTCGCCGGGCGGCAATGAGTGTTCGGGTAGGTCGCCGTATCCGATTCCGTGGTGGAAGGAGTCGGCTGTCGTCACGACGACTGCGTCGTGACATAGTTCGGCGAGTTGGTCGATTCCGGGCAGGGCGTCTGGTCGACCGCCGGCCAAGTAAGGAAACCGCTCGATCACCTGCGGCCCAGGAATACCTCGGCGTACGGTTTCCGCAGCCATCATGTGGCGAAAGCTGGTGGGCGCGTGATCGTTACGCCAGTCATCTCGAAAATCGATGCCGGGACCTTGGATTCCCCATGACGCAAATGTGGCGGGATCAACTCCGCTCGCAACTTGGATGCGAGCGTGTTCCATCTCATCACTCGATGGGTGCAGCACGCTAATGAAGACACATCGATCTGCGCCGCTGTCGAGCACCGCATTCACGCAGGCCGCGACGTGATGACCACAGTCTTTCACTCGGCCATGCGGGAAGAGCAGCACGCCCCCATCATTCAAAACTGGAGCTAAGTCCCAGCACCGTGCACGATCAATCAACTCGTAGGTGCCCTGATCTCCCAACGCGTGATGTTCGTGTTTGTAGAGATCAACGAACATCTTGAGCAGGGCACTACGGTTCATTGGCCGATCCTAGATGGTCTACGAACTGGCCATCCGGGGGTTCTAGTACAACCCATCTGAGTAGCGCCGGTTCTCGCGACGATGACGCCGCTGATTGCGCCACTCACTCAGCTTGAGCGTGCGAAGCCAGCTTATGAAGCGGAAGCGGAATCGAAGCAACCTGCTCGGTTCTGCAGCAGCAGACGGCCCGAGCGACCATCCCGCCGGAATGCCAGCACGATCCTCGAAAAACTCATGCGGCTCTGGTTCAAGCGCGCCAAGCAGACCGTCGTGTTCGAGCGAACCGACGCGTACGTCTGCTTCGGTGTCGGTCTCGGTGCTGAGGCTGTCACGATCGGCGGTGGCGATCAGGTCGACAAAGACCCGGGCTCCGTCGACGTCAGTCCTGGCAGACACTGGCTCGGCTAAAGCCGGGTAGGACGATGACAGTACAGCGGACTCTGGTTCACGCAAATCGATTGGAAGGGTTTCAAGGTTGTCCACAAGATCGCGTAGCTCGGCGGCTTCGGGAGGCTGGTTGTCAGATTGGTTGTCAGATTGGCGTCGCTGCGGGATCTGTCGCGCCACTACAGGTTGAGAGATTTCTTGCTCAGATGCTTTCGGCTTTGCGGCGTTCACGGTTGACTGATCTTGGCGGGCGACGGGAGCGACTGCGACGGTTCCTGCGGCTGGCTCCGCTACTTCGCTTGGAACCCCGGTTGTTTCTTCTTCTCGTAGATCTTGAAGCAAGTTCTGTAGGTCCGCCGCTACGACTTGCGGCAGCTTGTTGCCATCGCGGCCACCGTCGGCACCGACGTGTGTTCGCGCTGCTGGCACGGTCAACGTGGTGTTAGCGCTTATGGGTTTTGGATCCTGTGACTGTCTTCGCTGTGGCAACTCACGTATTTCCGATTGCAAGGACGCGAGGTCGTCGGCCACCTCGCTCGGTAGCTCGATAGGTTCCGCTCTGTTGTTCGGGCCCACACCCGAATCCTGTGAACTCATACTCATATTGGTTTGGTGCCTCCCGCTTTGAAGGCAGGACTGTCAGTCTGATCGACAGCGATGCAAGGATGAAGTTTGCTGCGTGTGCAGTACCCGACACTCTAGGTCGACAAGTGCTCGATGAGCATCCGGTTCACCAGGGCATGCCGTTCGATGTGGATAAAATGGCCTGCATCGGCGACTTCGATGTGGCGTACGCCAGACGGAAGGTCGTCTGGCCGCATGGTTTCGCCAAAAAGGCGGGGGTCCATGCACCCATCTCGGCACCCGTGGCAATCAATGTGGGGACATCGACTCAGGTCAGCTCCATTGTCGGCGTCGAACGGAGATAACGGCGGTATTGCCAATGCCGTTGCGGTACGAAACCTTTGCGGGTGACCATCCGCCGCCGCATACGCAACTACCGCTCCCCAGTCGTGGCCAATGAGGTGGACCCGGTCGACCTTGATGCCATGAAGCCACCCAACGACGTCGTCGGCAAGCGAAGCGAGCGAGTAGTCGCCATTGGCTGGCTGCGATGACTGTTGGTAGCCCGGCAGCGCTGGCACGATCACCGTTGACGCGCATGGCTGCAACGCGCGTTGTTCGTGTCAGGCATGGCTAAAGATACGGCAGCGTGATCGACAGTGCGACGAGCTCATATGACCGCGGGCGGGTTGACGCTGACGCTATGCCATCGTCAGGCCGCCCGACACAGACAGCGTCTGGCCCGAAGCAAAGCCAGCTTGTTCGCTCGCAAAGTAGACAACTGCCGAAGCCACCTCGGCGGGCTGTCCAATGCGCTTCATTGGCACGGCGCGCGCCATGGCGCCGATCACCTTCTCGCCGTCGTCGCTTGCGTCCACGATCGAATCGAGCAACGCCGTGTCGGTCGGCCCGGGACAGACCACGTTCGCGGTCACCCCGTTGCGGGCGACCTCGCGAGCAATCGTTTTGGTGAATGAAATGGTGGCGCCCTTTGCACCGGAGTACACGGCCTCTAGCGAGCTACCAACGCGTGCCGCATCGCTACTGATGTTGATAATCCGTCCCCAGCCGGTTTCGATCATGCCGGGCAGACAAGCATGCACGGTGCGCAGCGCTCCCTTGAAGTTGATCTCAATGATGCGGTCCCAGAAGTCTTCGTCGGTATCGAGGAACGGCTTCAACTCGTCCCACCCAGCACAGTTCACGAGCACCTCGATGGGCCCGAGTTCATCGACGACCTGCAGGTATCCGTGCGTGACCGAATCGGGACTGGTCACATCCATAGTCACAGCGATCGCCTCACCACCAACTGCTTGCACCAGGCTGACGGTTTCAGCTGCGCCGTTGGCGTTGATGTCAGCGACGGCGATGCGGCGCTCATCGCGCGCGAGGGCCAGGCAGATCTCGCGGCCGATGCCACTGCCTGCGCCGGTTACGAGTGCAACTCGTGTTGTCATTGTCGCCCCTCAGCCGTTGCGGACCGCAGTTGCGATCTCGCCCCATTTGGCGAGATGCGCTGAATCCTGGCGTATCTGACGCTCGCCCAAGTACATGGCGAGTCGCTCGGCGTTTCCTTTGTAACGATCGAGCAATCGGTCGGCCATCTCGTCCCATGGGGCAACCAGGGCGAACATCTCGAGCATCTCATCGGTGATGAGGTCGCCAAGCGTATCGAGCTCACCCGCCTTCATCTTTTCGCGGATGCGGCCGGTCGTTCCTTCAAAGCCCAGGTCGTCGAACTGAAATGCGTAGTTTGGCGTGCTGCCGTAGAACGCGATCTGTCGCTTAGCTGTTGCCACATACGACGCCCGCTCTTCGGGGCTGTCACCGGGGCACGCGAACACGGGAATGATCAGATCAATGTCGGCGGGGTCGCGGCCCGCACTCGTTGCACCTGCGGCCAGGTCGGGAAGCAATCGGTTCTCGATGTACTGCATTGAGTGCAGCGGGTGCACGTGAACTCCGTCGGCGACTTGGCCTGCCACCTTGGTCATGAGCGGGCCAACAGCTGAAATGTCGATCTTCATCTCGTGCTCATGGGGACGCGGCGACCAATCGGGCGGAAGCAGGCTGAGTTCGTAGAAGTCGCCGCTGTGCGATAGGCGCTCGTCGCGGTTGAACGCACGCCAGCATGCTTTGACCGCTTCGACGTAGTCGCGAAGTCGTGCAGCAGGTCGGTCAAACTCGCTGCTGTACCGACGTTCGACATGCGCCTTGACTTGACTTCCGAGCCCGAGCCGGAAGCGCCCACCAGTGTTGTCGGCAAGCTCGTAGGCAACAGCAGCGGACACCATGGGGCTGCGCGGAAACGCCACGGCAATGCCCGTCGTGAAGAACATTTCTGGCGCCGCAATCGACGCGGCGGCAATCTGCATCCATGGGACTTGGCTGGTCTCGGTAAAGAGCAGCCCCGAGAACCCGGCGCCTGAGAGAGCCGAGGCGAACTCGGCCGCTTCATCCCAGCGATTCCCACCCGTCATGAAGTCAATGTGCACGTGGATCTTCCTTCGTCGTTCTACAGGCTCTGTTAGGACGCGAGCGTAGGGACTGAGAAGTTCGCCCATGAAATCAGCAGCTCGCCTAGCCGCTGCGCATGGGGCAGCACTCGCCGAACTCAGCTGAGCTCACTGGTCTAAATTGCCGCAATGAACATCGGCGCACAACGACGACTGCTCGAGATGCCGTTATGAGTACGACTCGCAAACTCACCTTGGTTTTCACCGACCGTGGTCTCGTCATATCTCAGGAACAGTGGGACGATTGGCGCGCCGTCCAGGCCGTATTCCATGACTACACAACATCGCTGGGCGGACACTCGATCGGCAGCCTGTTCGAGTATCTCAGCATCGAGTATCCCAAACGCGAGCCGCTATTCAACCGTGCGCTCGTGGAGCGATTTGCGGCTGACTCGAAAGCCCGGCGTCTCTGGGCAAGCGGTCACGGCTGGAGCGAATCCTGTGCGCGACCAGCACCAATGACGGTGACCGATGTGTTTGCGATCACCAGCTTGGGAACCGTGATTGCCACCGATCAAGATCTGTCAATCGACGCGCCGATTGGCGATCACCACTGCACGCTCACGCTTCCCACCGGAGCCCTGGTCGACATGACAGTCCGGCTGCAGCTCGTTCATTTCAATCCAGGTGGCTATGCAATGCAGATCATTGCGCCGTCATATAGCGCAGACGATCTACCCGTTGGCACAACGATCGTGTTTGGACCGAGTGGCTAGACGCTTGCACTCTCGCCGGGGTACCGCAACTGACCTAGGTCGGGTGACCCAACCAGACGTGACTCGCGACACGTCGGGGGGATTCGGGGTCCGCTACCCCTAGGTTGCTCAGTGCGCCAGTCGAGATTGTTGATTGGTGGGTTCGCAGAGAAGCCAAGGTTTCGCTTTCTCATCGTGGGCCTCACGAGAGATTGACCTCAGCAAAAATTGCCGAGGCAGAACCGAAACCCGTATCTGGCCGACAGCGCAGCGCGCTCGTCCGCCTAGGAGCTTTACATGTCCCCCACTTTCGCCGAACTCGGCGTTCCCGATTCGATCTGCGACGCGCTTGCACGCCGCGATATCACCAAGCCATTTGATATTCAGGCTGCAACGCTCGTCGATGCACTCGCTGGTCGAGATGTTCTTGGCCGAGCACCGACCGGCTCAGGTAAGACCTTGGCGTTTGGTATCCCGGTTGTTGCCGGGCTTGGCAAGGCTGAGCCACGTCGACCGCTGGCGTTGATCCTGTCCCCCACTCGCGAGCTTGCCGCTCAGATCCACAGCGAACTGTCCTCGTTCTCCAAGCCGGTTCGTATTGGCGTGGTGTACGGCGGTGTTGGTTATGGCAAGCAGGTCAGTGCGCTCAGGCAGGGAATTGAAGTACTGGTGGCCTGTCCCGGTCGTCTCGAAGATTTGATTGAACGAGGTGATGTCGAGCTTGATGCCGTTGAACGAGTCGTGCTCGACGAAGCCGATCGGATGGCCGATATGGGCTTCATGCCTGCGGTGCGTCGCATCCTTGATCAAACGCGAGACGATCGCCAGACAGTCCTGTTCTCGGCTACCCTCGACGGCGATGTTGCCAAGCTGACCCGCGAGTACCAGTACGACCCGGTTCGTCACGAGGTCGGTGAATCCACGCCTGACATCACGGTCGCTGATCATGTGTTCTGGAAGCTGGAGCAACCAGACCGCACCGCCGTCACGGCGTTGGTGACCACAGCCGAGTGGCCCGCAATCGTCTTTTGTCGCACCCGTCATGGTTGTGACCGGCTCGCAAAGCAGTTGAAGAAGCAGGGTGTTGACGCGGTCGCCATTCATGGTGGTCGGAGCCAGAACCAGCGGACCCGTGCGTTGGACGACTTCACATCATCGCGGGCTCAAGCGTTGATCGCCACCGATGTGGCGGCACGAGGTATTCATGTCGACGGTGTTGCGCTTGTGGTGCACTTCGACCCTCCTGAGGATCACAAGGCCTATGTGCATCGCTCGGGCCGCACCGCCCGTGCTGGCGCTGGCGGCATTGTTGTGTCGTTGCTCACGAGTGCGCAGACCAAGGACGCTCGCAAGATGATGCGCAAGCTCGACCTGGATGAGCCCATTACTGATCCCGACGTCGAGATCGTACGAGCCTTGTCGGCAGGCGAGCCCAAGCCAGAACGACCTGCGGCGCGCGAAGACGCACCATCGGGTCGCAACAATGGCGGTGGGGGTCGTGGTGGCGGTGGTCGTAACCGTGGCGGCGGCGGCCGCAACCAGCGAAAGAACTCAAAGCCCAAGAATCAACGTCGCAAGAACAGCAACCAAAACAGCGATGGCAACCAATCTGGGAACAAGCAGTCAGGGAACCAGAGCAAGTCGAGCCGCAACGGCTCCAGTAATGGCTCAGGCCGCAGTGGTTCCGGTAATGGCTCCGGTCGCAATGGTTCGGGTCGCAATGGCTCCGGTAATGGTTCCGGCGCGAAGCGCAGTCACCAGAAGTCGAGCTCCAACCGCGGCGGCAACGGCGGCAGCAGCAGCAGCCGTGGCGGCGGCAATGGTGGCCAGCGCAGCCAACGTCAACGAAGTTCCACCCGCTAGCAGCGCGGGAGAAGTTGAAATCGGCAGCATCACGGCACAACTCGCAGCTTTGCACGCCTAAGCAGAGTTCCGGCCCGTGGAGCAAGAACCTGCCGGATTGGTAGGCCTAGATTGTTTCCATGGATGAGGTCTTTCGGCCAGAACTCATGGACAGCTGGCGCCACGTAGGTCTGCAAGAACGCGAACAAAAGACAATGAGGATTCAGCTCGTGGCGACCTGGGTCGGCGGAATTGCGGGCGCAGCCATGGCTAGCTGGACCATCTTCCAAGATGTGAACGGCTCCGCAACAGTGCGGCGCGTGCAAGCGCCACCGGGTCAGCGCATGATCCCGCGTCAGGTCGTTGGTTCCGACGCGCGGCTGCGGCGCTCAGACTTGGAAGCAATCGAGCAAGGACTCGAATCGGCCCAAATCCCAGCGCCCGCAACTGACTTGGCCTTCAAGGACGTCCGTGGCATTCGCTGGCCAAACGACGACGAGCGTCGCGACATCGTTTGGGCGCAATCAAGCGACTCCGCACAGCTCGACGATTGGTTCACATCCGTGACCCACTCGCTCGGTCAGCTTCTGCCTGCCTATACAGACTTTGGATTCTCATAACTCCTGTTCGTCGCTGAAATCGTCTCCGTGCGCTGACGGCAACGCCGCAGCGGTTGCTTTTTTGCGTAGGAGTACGATCGCAGGAGCCACTCGAACGGGCCGAACCTAAACAGGCGCATCCAGACGTGCGAGAACACGCTGAGCCCGGCCCAGATCGCCACGCCAAGACCCAGCGCTCCAAGCGGCGAGAAGTCGGCGATCAACCCAAAGCCATACGCCGAGAACAACACTCCCGCCACAACCGACTCGAGTAGGTACGAAGTGAGCGACATCCGCCCACTCGGTTGCAGCAATCGCTGCATGTTGGCTGGCAACCGAACGATTATGGCAACCCATCCGGCGGCCACCAGCGGCGTTGAGATCAGGAGCACGCCAAAGCCCAATGTGTCGAGTTTGGTCGGCCCAAGACTTAGCCAAGCACTGAACGCTGCGATGGCTAGGCCTACCGGCCACCAGCGCAATGCCTTACCTGACAGGTTTCGATGGGCTTCGGGGTTCGACAGCCAGTCGGTCCGACCAATGGCCATGCCGATCATGTAGCTAGCGATCACGACCGGGCCTTGGAAAACGAATAGGAACAGCATCACAGGAATCCACAGGACCGCTTGTGCCAGCATGACGTCCAGGAACGATCCCTCTGTAACGGCCTCAACGAAGGAGTCGGTGGTTGACGAATCGTCCTTCTTGCCGTCGAGCGCTCCGATTACTAGCCAGAACACTGTCGTGATGCCGTAGATCCAGGCCGCAACCCGCAGCAGTTTCTCGGTCGGCCAGTCACGAACCGCATAGGCGCCAAGCCCAACCAGGCCGTACAGGACCAAGATGTCGCCAAGGAAGAAGAACACAGCGTGCAGCGCACCAAGGACGATCACGCCGACCATGCGCCGGCGATACCGGGGCCGAAGATCGTTGCTCGCCCGAGAGAGCTGGAGCTGGAACCCGTAGCCAAACAGCATGGCGAAGATGGGGAAGATCTTGAACGTGGCGAAGACGTGCACGAAACCGCGAACGACCTTGTCGAATTCGCCGGTGTACGGGTCCCACCCTTGTTCGAACGGCTCGCTCATGTGTTTAATGTTCACGACAAGAATGCCGAGCAGCGCGAACCCTCGCAGAGCATCGACGCTCAGGTGACGTTCACTACTCTTGGTTGGACCGCTAGGCGCTGGCGGCCTCGGTTGGTGCAGGGCGGCCATACCGAAAGGGTACGCAAGCTGGGACTACGCCGTCCTCATCCCCAAGGACGAGATCGACTCAGTCGAAGTGACGATTCGAGCTGAGCGAGAACACAGCGCTCTAGCTCTTGAACCCGGGGTGCTCGACAGGTTTTGGGGTGCTGGTGGTGTGTACTGACGCAACTGACCCGTGGCAAAGCGACCTTGGCCGGATGCGGGCACATCAAGATCTACCAAAGCGCATCAGACACCGTGACTAGGTCGCTCGAGATACACACAGCGTCACGGCGGCCCAGTGACCACGTGCCGCGTATGCGGCTAGGCGGCGTTGTCGAAGAGCGCTATCTGAACCGACAGCGAGGGCATAGCCGCAAATCTTGAGTCCGTCGTAGCCAATAGCGCCCCATCGGCGGCACCTGCCTCTGAGTGCAACCGCTCTGCTAGTGCAACATAGGCAGCCTCGGGAGCACTCAGGATTCGGCGTAGCTCCCAGATCCGAACAGCCATTGGCTGGGTGATGTCGTGGTGCCTTGCCGGGATGCCGACGTAGTCGCGCATCGCCCGCTCAGCTAGCTGAGACGGAAGATCGCCGACGTCACACAGCCAGCGAAGCGCTCCGAGAAACTCAAGCCGGGTCGAGTTGCGGAGAATTTCAAGTTGCTGACCTGCGGTCAGCTCTACCAACCAGGCACGGAGCCGATCGCCCTCCTCGTCGAACTTCGTGAGAGCGTGGACTAACACCGATGCATCAGCGATGACAAGCACCGGTGTTAAGCGGTCGGTGTCGAGTTACCACGCGCTTTGCGAACTACATCGGCGACATCTTCGGCGGACGCCGTAGATGTCTGCTCCGAATCTCTCTCAAGAGCCCCGAAAAACGACTCAAGTGGGCGATCGGCCACTATGGCCTGATTCTCTTTAGCAGCAGACGGCATAGAAATAACACTACTGCAATTTGACCTGGTCGGCGACCAAGATGAAAGGGCAACGCTTTGGAACCCGGCCAGCAGCGGCACCGCACATGGCTAAGCCGTTAGACAGATTCTTGACAGTCCGTCAATGTAGGTACCTGTCGGGTTAATCGGACAGCTATCGAACCACGATGCAGCCCAGCAAGTTGTGAGCCCCAGGCGAACAACTCACCAAGTGCAGGAGTTCGCCAGAACTCCAAACGACGTCGGGCTGAAAGGATTTGAACCTTCGACCTTCCGACCCCCAGCCGGACGCGCTACCAAACTGCGCCACAGCCCGTGGCAAGAACACAAGACTACCGCACCGAGCGCAAGGCGGCACTCGCATTTGTGAATCGCTGGGGCAGGTCGCAGCCTTACAGCAGCGTCATGATCCCTTGAATGACTCGCCAGCCCAAGTAGATCAATGTCGCTGCAACCATGAGCCAGAAATGCCATGGAATCTTGATGCTTTGGGCTTCCGGGGAAGCGGCTTCGCCATCGGCGTCAGATGGGCCCGCCGCTGCCAGTGGGTCTAGCTCGGTACGACAGCGGGGGCAGCTGCCGTCGGGCATGAGTGCGTCGGGTTTGCGCCACTTGTTGCATGGTTCGCAGAAGGCGCCCGGAAATGATTGTGCTTGCTCGGCCATTGCGGAAGCGTCAGATTCGCTTGACGGCCAGGATGGCGACGTCGTCCTCGACGGGTCCTTCTGCAAAGTTGCGGGCGGCTTCGAGAAGTGACTTGCAAAGCACATCGGGCGCCACCGTTGGATCTCGGCGGAGCAAGGTTGCGATGCGATCCTCGCCGAACAGCTCATCACCGCGACGGGCCTCGGCAAGACCGTCGGTGTACAACACCACCATGTCGCCCATATCGAGTTCGAGCTCACGGCTGTAGTAGCTCGAGCCTTGCGCCAACATGAGCAGTGGTCCGGTCGAGCGCAACGGTTGGACCTCACGCTCGTGCCATACCCATGCGGCGGGGTGACCAGCCGACGAGAAGCGCAGCGTGCCAGCGTCGGTGTCAAAGACCACCACCACCAGTGAAATGAACTCTTCGCTGTGGCCGGTCGCGCTCATCTGTTCGTTGAGTTCTTCGAGCGCTTGTGCCGGGTCACGGAACTGACGCAAAAAGACTCGTAACAGGTACTTGGCTTGGAACGCAGTGATCGATGATTCGATGCCCTTGCCCGCAACATCGCCGATGACCGCAGCTACCCGGTGCGTGTCGACCCGGAAGACGTCGAAGAAGTCGCCAGCCATGAGACCAGAACCGGCCTGGTAGACACGGCCGATTTCAAAATCGCGCAGGTCGGGAAGTTCGTCAGGGGCCAAGCGGCCAGCCCATGCTTTGGGAGCCAAGTTCTCTTGTTCAAGCGCTTCTTCGGCCCGGCGCTCAATCCGCAAGCGCTGGCGGGCCATCGCCATTTCGTTCCCCGTGGTGCGGTACCAACTTGCAGAGATGAGCGCCGGAATAGCGACCATTATGGCGACGAGCGTGACCGAGTCTGTTTCATTGTTCGCTGCAGCCCATACGCCAAACCCGAGCGCGAGCACTGCGTAGAGAATCGTGGTGTGCATCTCCTTACGCAGCGCCAGGCGGGCCAACTGCAGGGCAACGAATGAGTCTTGGGAGTTGGCCGCAGCCTTGACGTCTTCTTCGATCTTTGCGATCAGGCTGTAGCGCATGCGCGTCGAACGACCCCATACCACCGCTGCAAGAGCACATGCTGCGGCCGCAATGGCCAAGACGATATTCATGCAAGCGTCAGCGTACTCGTGATCGAGGTGACAGGCTTAGACTTGCGCCCGAACATTCGTTTACTCGTCGCGACGGCGCACCCGAATCTTGATCGGGGTTCCGCCTAAATCAAAGGCTTCTCGCAACGAACGCTCTAGATATCGCAAGTATGTTGCGGGAAGGGTGCGATTTGCGAACAATGTGAACGTTGGAGGATCAGCAGCCCCTTGCGTTGCATACAGAACACGAGCCCCATGAGGCGCAGGCTGCGATTGCTGTGCGGCTCGAATCACCTTATTGACTTCGCGGGTCGGGACCCGGCGGTGATAGTCGCTGACCGTGTCTTGCAGAACAGGAAGGAGCCGGTGCACACCCTTGCCAGTCAGGGCGCTCATCTTCAGAATCGGCGAGTTGCCCACGAAGTGCAGCTTGCGTTCAACAGCGTCGTCGACGTCTTGGCGTTGGTCGGGCGTCAGAAGTTCCCACTTGTTCAGCACCACCACGATCGGGCAACCAGCGCCGTCGATACGTTCGGCCAGACGTTGATCTTGGTGGGTGATGCCAATCGTTGAGTCGATCACGAGCAACGCTATGTCGGACTTGTCGATCGAGCTAAGCGCTCGCACCATCGAGTAGTACTCGGTGTCCTCATCAATTCGTGATTTGCGGCGCATACCAGCGGTGTCAACGAAACGAACCTCGCCCATATCGGTTTCAACGACCGTGTCGACGCTGTCTCGAGTCGTGCCAGGCATGTCGTGCACAACCGCACGGTCCTCGCCGACCAACCGGTTAAACAGTGTGGACTTGCCAACGTTCGGACGGCCCACGATGGAGATCGACAGATACAACTCATCTGGATCGGTAACGATCGGCGGGCCAGCGGCGCGGGCCTCTTCGTCTATCTCGGGCAGCAATGCAACGACAGCGTCGAGTAGGTCTCCGGTGCCATCGCCGTGCATTGCGGTTACCGGCATGGGTTCACCGAGACCGAGTTGTAGGAACTCCCACACATTGTTCTTGAGACCGGCGTTATCAACCTTGTTGGCCACCAGCAGCGTTGGCCCTTCACGACGCCGGATCAGATCCGCGACCTGCGCGTCTTCTGAAGTGACACCAGCCATGGCGTCGACAACGAACACCACAATGTCGGCTTCGTTCAGAGCGGTCTCGCTCTGCTTGGAGACCTTGGCGTCGAGTTCGACATCGTTCGATATCCAACCGCCGGTATCGACCACGGTGAAGAAGTGTCCAAGCCAATCCGACACGACTTCTTTGCGGTCGCGGGTGACACCCGGCTTCTCCTCGACGATCGCAATGCGTCGGCCAACGATGCGATTCACCAGCGTCGACTTGCCCACGTTTGGACGGCCAACAATCGCGACAGTTGGCAGGTCACCCGCCGGAACGCGGTCAGCCGTTAACTCTTCGTACTCATCGCCGATGTATTCACTCATGCGCCGATTGCTTTCCGTAGTGAGATGCCGTCGGTCCCGATGACTTCAACCGTTCGGGGCAGATCTTCGAGGGTTAGGCCATCGAGGAAGCGCCCGTTGGATAGGCACACGTCAGGTAGAAGATACCGGTCGCCTTCGGGTTCAGTTGCGAGAACCCGTTGCAGGTCTTCGCCGACCATAAGACCAGTGACACCAACGTTGCCGCCGAAGAACTGATTTTCAACCGGGATAACTCGGGTCGGCGCTGGCGTGGACGCCGCGTTGAGGAGCGGTGCGAGGACCTGCGCGCCGAGCGTGCCAGTGAGCACACCGATCGGCCGGTCACGGCGCGGTCGACTGCTCAGCGATACTGCCGTCGCCACTGGTTCACTCTGGCGGGGGGCGCGATACCCCTCAGGAGGTGCGCCTTCGACCCACGCAAAGAAGCCGCTGGCCACGCCGGTTGCTTCATCGACCTCACCACGAAACTCTCGGGCAAAGGTCGCGGCCATACCAATGCCGTCCTCGTGCAGGTCAAATCCCTCGTAGGTTGCTGTTTCGGGAAACGGCAGGTCAGCGCGCAGGTAATACTCGTCGGCGGCAAAGACCATGCGGTGGCCGAGCACGTCGGCAAAGATCGACTGCCAGCGCTCGATGATCTCGATGACCTCGCGGGCTTCGGCTTTGGTGTGCGGGCGCATCGCGTCGACCGGTGAGAAACGACTCACGCCAAGCGGCACGACCGCGACGCTTGCGAGCTGCTCGTACCGATCGAGAATGCCAGCAAAGGTCTGTTCGAGCACGGTGCCGTTGTTTACGTCGGGGCAGCAGACGATCTGGCCGTGCACCTCAATGTCGGCGGCCAGGATCGCTTCGAGCCACCGCAAACTCATGGCGCCGCGCTTGTTGCGCAGCATGTGGGTGCGCACGTCGGGATCGGTTGCGTGGATGCTGACATAGAGCGGCGACAGCCGTTCGGTGATCACTCGCTCGAGGTCCGCTTCGGTGAAACGGGTCAGCGTGGTGAAGTTGCCGTAAAGAAATGACAGGCGGTAGTCATCGTCTTTGAGATAGAGCGTGCGGCGCATGCCCTTGGGCAGCTGGTAGATGAAGCAGAAGTCGCAATGGTTGTCGCAGGTACGAACCCGGTCGAACAGGGCTGCATCGACATCGATGCCGAGCGGTTGACCGGCGCGCTTCTCGACCTCGATCGTCATGGTTAGCCCGCCGCGATCGATCTCCATCTCAAGGTCTGGCTCATCGACTAGCCGCTGCCACTCAATGACGTCCCGGGGATACTGACCGTTCAGAGCGACCACGGTGTCACCAACCGCTACACCGGCGATCTCGGCCGGCGAACCTTCTTGAAGTTCGACCACCACCGGTGCGCTCATAGCCCAACATGGTACCGGTGCCAGGAGGTTCAGCGGATAGCCGAGAGCGTGCGAGTCGAAACAAGCTGAACCGTGGCCCAGCGGCCCGTGAGCGCAGCGAACAAGAGCGGGAACGTGAGCCTGGAGGCTTCTGAGCGTGTCGCTATCCGCGCTGCCTCCAGGTAGCGCTAACGGGCTGTTGTGTCAACGGTCGTGCCACAGTGGCCAGCACCCCTCCCATCAAATCAGGGTGACCCGGTACGCTGACAGGGTGACCGCTGATCAAGTTCTCCTGGCAGCTCCCCGTGGATTCTGCGCAGGCGTTGAGATGGCAATCAAGGCACTCGCGACCATGGTGCGAACGTTTCCGCCACCGGTGTACTGCTATCACGAGATCGTGCACAACCGTGAGGTCGTGCGCCGCTTCGAAGAGCAAGGCGTGGTATTTGTTGACAGCATCGATGACGTTCCGCAGGGTTCGCCGATCATGTTGAGCGCCCACGGTTCGGCGCCCGAGGTTGTAGCCGATGCCGAAACCACTGGCAGCTTCACTGTCAACTCGGTCTGCCCGCTGGTCACCAAGGTGCATCACGAGGTTCGAGTCCGCGTCGGCAAGGGTTTCCGCGTCATCTATGTCGGCCATGAAGGCCATGAGGAGGCAGTGGGCACCATGGCCGTCGCTCCCGACGCCATCGACCGGGTTGAGTCGATCGAAGACGTCGCCGCGCTCCCTGATTTCAACGAGCCGCTTGCTTTGCTCGCTCAGACCACTCTGTCGCATCGCGACTGGAGCGATGTCGCCGAAGCCGCCAAAGAACGATTCCCCGAGATGTGGACCCCTGGCCGCAGCGATCTGTGCTTTGCCACAACGAATCGCCAGAGCGCGCTTTTGTCCTTTGTTGATCGCTGCGACGCCATGGTCGTGATTGGTTCGCCCAACTCGTCGAACACGCTCGCTCTGGCCAAACTTGCAGCCGAGAGCGGCTGCGACCAGGTCCTGCGAATCAACGGCGCCCATGAGCTACCCGACGAGCTCCATGGAGTCGTTGGGGTAACTGCGGGGGCATCAGCACCAGAAGAACTTGTCAGCGCCGTGATCGCCAAGCTCGCGCCAACCAACGGTGTCGAAGAAGTCCGCGTCGTCGACGAAGACGAGTACTTCCCTCCCCCACCTCCAATCCGCGACCTACTAACGGCGCTCGCATCTGCAGCATCGGTGACCATTGGCGGTCCCACGATTTCTAGTATCGGAGCCGATCGCCACGTCGGTGCCAGCGAAGTTCTCGCCAAACTAGTGTAAACACTTATGTGGCTCTCCGCAGTGGCAGGCATGGCTGGCTTCGCCATGACGATTATCTCGAATGAATTCTTGGATCCGCTAAGCATCGTTGGATTTGTCCTGGTCCTCGGCGCTGGATCGATCTTCGACAGGGCCAAAGCGGCCAGCGAGGCCGAGACGCAGCGAACCGAACAATGCCCAAGGGGATTGAGTTCGCACCGATCGTTATCGCCACAGTTGGCGGCCTGGTCTGGGCGCGAGCTTTAACGAATCGAATCGATCAGAGGACACGGCTCAGCGCATCATTGGCGGCGTACTAGTTGCCGCGGCGATCGCACTATTTGTGTACCTGTTTCGAAAGGGCACGATCGAACAGCTGGGGACCGAGAAACTGGTTGCGTTGGTTGCCGTTGGGCCCGATTTCATAACCATCTCTGAGGGTGGCGACATGCTTGAGATCGTTGGATTGGCCGCAGTGGTCATCGCCCGGTTGGCCTTGCTGTTTGGCTTGAACAACAAACCAAGACCCGAACGACACCTCCACCCCGGAGAGCTAGCCGACAGCCCTCCGCTTGCACGCGCCTACCAGGTGGTGCCGAACGTGTCGCGATAGGTCATCGCTGCCACCGGTTGGCGGGTAATCGATCCGTGACCCTTGCCGACCGGATAGCCGATCGGAACCATTGCGACCGTTGCCCAGTCGTCGGGAATGACCAGCGCGGTCTTCACGTCGGCCTCTTGTAAACAGTGCAGCGTGGTCAGGGTGCAACCGATGCCTTCGGCGACGCAGGCCAGCATCAGGTTTTGGACAGGTGGATAGACCGACGCTCCGCCCACCATGCTGATCCGCTCGAGTCCAGCGTCGGTTATCGCCATACGACTGGGGTCACCACAGAACATCAGGATCGCTGGCGCCTCATGCAAGTGATCGGCGAGATAGTCGCCAGCGGCGACCATGCGCAGGCGCTTAGCAACCTCGTCCTCAGGCAGACCCTCTAGCCGTTTGTGGTACCCAACCAGATACTTCTGCCACTGCGGCCGGTAGGCATCCTGCAACGCAGCCTTCTTGTCAGAATCGGTCACCACAATCACGCACCACGGCTGCTGATTGCCACCCGTTGGCGCCCAACACGCAGCCTGCAACAGCCGTTCCAGCACGTCGTCGGGGATTGGATCAGGACGCAGACGCCGAACCGCCCGTAACGAGCTCATTGTTTCGTACAAGTCAGCCATCAACCTGTTGTAGCCGACTACTCAGCCCAGGGTTCAATGCGCTCGTTAATCCCGGGTTCGTCGGGAGACCATGGACGGTTGGGCGTGCCAGCCGCAATCTGAGCCTTATCGAAGACCTCTTGCAGGCTCTCGCGTAGATCGGTAGCGGCGACTTCGAGCTGCTTGCGAGGGACCCGCCCCTGCTTGTCCTGGTCGCCAATGAAGATCGGGTCACCAAACACAACCACGACCTTCTTGGGTCGCGGCAGCTTGACACCAATCGGCATGACGCCATGCGATCCGCCAATCCCAGCAGGCACGATCGGCGTTCCCGCACGGGCAGCAAGCCAGACCGCCCCTTCGAACACCGGTTTGATACGTGGACCCTCTTGGCGGGCGCCCTCGGGGTACACAACGAGCATCTCGCCGCGTTTGAGAATGTCACGGGCGTTGTTTAGCGACTCTCGATCGAGGCTGCCGCGCTTGACGGGAAAACCCCCAAGGCTTACCAGGAACCTTGTCCAGAACGGACTCTTAAAGATTGATTCCTTTGCCATGAAACGAGAGTCACGCTCGAGCGCGGCCCCAATGAGCGGCGTATCGATATTCGAGCGGTGGGTTGGCGCAATAATCACCGGACCGTGAGCAGGGATCTTGTCGTGGTCGATCATCTCGAGCCGACAGAACCACGACAGAATGCCCCTAGCTACCACAAGCTTGGCGAGCGACTTGAACCGTCGCTGCCCCGGTGTGATCGCCGCACCGAAGTCGGCGCCGCCATGACGAGGATCCTCGGAGACACCCACTACAACAGCCCTCGTTCCTTTGCCATTGCGACAACCATGGCTACAACCTCTGGGATCTCGTGATTCGTCGTGTCAATGGTGACTGCATCGACGGCTGGGCGTAGTGGTGAGTCGGAGCGTTCGCTGTCTGCGGTGTCTCGTCGAATGAGGTCAGCCTCGACCTCGTCAATGTCCGCGCCGCTCTCAAGGGCTCTGCGACGGGCACGCTCTCGCGTCGAAGCCGTCACGAACACCTTGAGTGCCGCTGTTGGCACCACAACCGTGCCGATATCGCGCCCCTCGAGCACACCGCCGCCACTCTTGTCGATCCACTCGCGCTGCAGCCGAACCAACGCCACTCGGACCTGGGGGTTTGCCGATACCGCCGACACATTGTTGGTTACTTCGTTGCCTCGAATAGCGGTCGTGGCATCGACACCGTCAACGACCACCGTTGCGCCAGTCAGATCAAGTTCCATGGTTGGCAGCACATCGTTGATTGCTGTCCAGTCACTCGGGTTAATCTGGCGCTGGAGCACGCCAAAGGTGATCGCACGATACATAGCGCCGGTATCGAGGTACGGCAGACCGGTTTCGTTTGCCACCAACTTTGCAACGGTGGACTTGCCGGACCCACCCGGCCCATCGAGCGCGATCACTCGAAGCTTGCTGGTGCTCGATGTCTGGTCGTCCATCAGACCAGCTTCCGCATTGACGAGGTGTAGCCCTGGCTCTTGAGCTTGGTAGAAAACGCCGAGTGGTCGTGAAGGGCGATAACCATGATGGCCACACCACGACCGCCTTCGGCCGAGTGGGCTATCTCAAAGTCGTAGATGTTGATTTCGGGTGCGAGTGTCGTGAGCGCTGCGATCGACCCGGGCACGTCGGGCATGGTGACTCGTACCTCGCACAACTGCAGGCCGGCAGGGATGCCGCTTGGCAGATTCACGCGAGCCTCGCGGGCACCAGTCAACAACGCTCGAAGCTCGTCGCGGTCGCTGCGGTCGACAATGGAACGGGCGTTCTCGAGCGCACCGATCAGATCGTTGAGCGACGACACGATCGAGTCTCGATTCTGCTCACAGATATCGAGCCAAATGGCCGGATGCCCAGCAGCGATGCGGGTCATGTCACGGAAGCCACCAGCCGCCAATCGCAGCACGGCATCGTTGTCAAAGCCAGCGCCTGCGGCCATGACCATCATGGTCGCTGCGGTCAGGTGGGGAACGTGCGAGATACGCGCAACAGCAGCATCGTGCATAGCCGGGTCCATCGAAACCACTTCGGCACCCAGCAGCCGCACGACCTGTCGCACCGTGGTGTAGGTCGCCTCGTCGGTCGTCGCCGTAGGGGTCATCACCCAGGTTGCATTGCGAAACAGCCCAGGCCGAGCGCCCGCAACACCATCTTGCTCGCTACCAGCCATGGGGTGACCTGCGACAAATCGAGGGTCAACGATCGCCTCGGCAATGGCGGCCTTGACACTGCCGACATCGGTCACGACACCGGCTGTCTCATCGAGTGCCATCTGAACGGACTCAACGACACCGCCCACAGGCGTCGCAACAAAGGTGATCTCCGCCATTGGGTCAAGACCAACAGCGTCGATCGCGTTCAGTTCCAGTGCAAGCGCATGCACCATTTCGTCTCGATCAAGGCCCGACACATGCCACCCAAGATCTCGCAGAGCAAGAGCGATGCTGCCGCCAATTAGGCCAACACCAATGACGTTCGCGCGACGCTGAGCGGGCGCATCAGTCATCGAGAAGATCGGGGCGCAATCGACGCGCCTCGCCGTGGTACACCGGTACGACTTCTTTGCGAGCCAGTGATGAGTAGGCGTGAATGAGAACGCGCACGCACCGGTCAACACCGGTCGTCACGTTCGCCTCGACAGCTCCAAGAAGCGGCACGTCATCGAAACCACATTCTTCGCGCAGCGCCGTACCTGCATACATCGACGTCAGGTCTGGCGTGACGGTCAAGATGACGTCGACATAGTCGTCGTCTTGCAGGTTGTTTTTGGCGATAATTTCGTTGACCAGGTCGCGTACCGCGGCACGGATTTCAACGGGATCATCGTGTTCAACTGTTGTTGCACCTCGGAAGGCACGCATGCGCAGATCCACGGCCGATGATGCTACCGCGCTTCACGCCCACCGATTGCAGTCAATTCTTCGAGCTTGCGCACTTCGTCTTGCGTCAGCTCGCGCCACTCGCCCGGTGCAAGCTTGCGATCGGCAAGCGCTCCAATGCGAATTCTCACGAGTCTGGTCACGTTGAATCCAAGCGCAGCGCACATACGCCGGACCTGCCGATTCCGCCCTTCGTGGATCGTCAACTTGATCACGTTGGCGGCGACCTCAGATGCCTTGGCAGGCGACGTCATACCGTCATCGAGCTCAACGCCCTCTCGTAGCTGACGAAGATCGCTACGCGCCATCTCGCCGTCGACCTCAACCAGATACTCCTTTTCGATGCCATACGACGGATGGGTAAGGCGATGAGTCAATTCGCCATCATTGGTGATCAGTAACAATCCTTCGGTATCAAAATCCAGGCGCCCAACGGGGTACACCCGCGGCTCTGCAGGCACCAGATTCGTAACGATCTCGCGGTCGTGAGTGTCGGCTGCGGTGGTCACCACGCCACGCGGCTTGTTCAGCAGGTAATACGTGAGGTCAGCGGCAAGGCCGACGCGTGCCCCATCGACCTCGACCAGGTCGGCGTCGACATCGACACGTCGACCCAAGACCGCTTGTTCGCCATTCACAAAGACGCGGCCGTCTTCGATCATGTCTTCGACGACTCGCCTGCTACCAAAGCCACGAGCAGCAAGCACTTTTTGTAACCGAATGCCGTCGGGCACGGCGTCAGGCTTCTTCGCTGCTGTCGCCGTTCGAAGCGCTTTCGTCTTCGGCGTAATCGTCGGCTGGGGCCATAGCGGCTATATCGAGTGCTGTGAGATCGAGGGTCGCAGCAGCCGCATCGGCGGACGTATCCGGGTTGACAAGCAAACTCGTTTCGAGCGCTTCGACCACGTCAGCGCCGGGCACGAACTGGCCGAGCGGCGGCAGTTCGTCAACACTATTCAGTCCAAGCCGTTCAAGAAATGCTGGTGTGGTGCCATAGAGCGATGCTCGGCCGGGCCCGGGATCGCGCGCAAGCTCGCACACGTAGCCACGGGCTTCGAGCGTGCGCACCACGCCCTCGGCGTTCACACCACGAATGGCTGAAATCTGATTGCGGCTGATCGGCTGCTTGTACGCAATGATTGCCATGGTCTCAAGTGCCGCAGCCGAAAGTCGACTCGCCTGCCCATCGAGCACGAACCGTTCAACAAATGACGCCTGCTCGGGGTTGCTCTGAAACCGCAGACCCCCGGCGACCCGCTGCAGCACGAAGCCGCGGTTCTGACTGGCATAACTCTGGATCAGCTCGGCGGCAGCGATCTCGATGTCTTCTTTGGTCACGCCGATCACATCGGCAAGCTGACTGGGTGCAACCGGCTGGTCGGCAACCATCAAGATGGCCTCAATGGCGGCCTTGGTTTCGACCACGCTCACGTCGTCACTCATCCTTCGTAGGAGTCAATCAGGTCGAGCGTGGCACCTGTTTGGTCGGCAATCCATTCGAGCTCGATGGACGCAAAGCTCGAGAATTGGATGATGTCGACCATGTCCTGCTTATAGAGCTCGAGCACCGCAAGGAAATACACAACGACTTCGATTCGGTCCACAAGTTGTGCCGTGAGTGCACGGAAGCTGACCTTGCCGCGATCCGGCAGATCGATCGACAGCTCGTTGACAGCATCACCAACGCTGAACGAGATGGGCGCGATGTGGTCGGTCGCCACTCGAATTATGGGCTTTGGCGCAGTCGCACGCATGAACGCGTCTCGCAGCGCTGTTGCTTCAACTCCTGCGAGCAGGTCTGGCAACAAGCCAATGAACGGATCCTCGATGCCAGAACGACGCGGATACGAACGGCTGGCATCGCTGGCCAACACCTGCAGTGACTGAGCTGCGTCTTTGAACGTTTTACATTCGAGCAAGCGAGCCAGTAGAAGATCGCGTTCTTCCCACAAAGCGAGTTCTTCGTCGAGGTCCGAACCAGGAGGGTCGGGAAGCAAACGCCTGCTCTTGAGTTCGACCAATGTGGCGGCGATAAGCAAGAACTCGGTTGCGACCTCAAGCTCAAGGGACTCCATCTGATCGAGTGCAGCGATGTACTCATCGACGATGGTCGACAGCGACACTTCGTAGAGATCGACCTCGTCTTTCAAAATGAGATGCAGAAGCAAATCGAAGGGTCCGTCATAAACGGCGGTCGAGACGGCAACACTCACGGTCCTGAGGTTACCGATCGCGCCTGGCGCCGGGCGGCATATCCCCAATTCGTGGCGAGGAATTCGGTGAGGTAACACCGGGGACGCGAATCCGCCCCATCTAAGCCTGCCGAAGCGCCCGTGAAGTTCTAGAATCCTGAGTAATGGTCTCTCCTCTTCATCATGTCGTCTGGTTCCGGCGGGATCTGCGAATCGCCAACAACCCAACATGGTCAGCGGCCAGCCAGCAGGCCGACGAAGTGACCGCTCTGTTTGTGCTCGACCCTGCGTTGTTCGACCGGGCGGGACCATTTCGTCAAGCCGCTCTGGTGGCTCACCTGACAGCGCTCGACGAAGAACTCCGTGCCCGCGGCGGTCGCCTGCGCATCGAACATGGCAACCCGACCAAGGTCGTGGCTCAGACGGCACAAGAGCTTGGCGCCGCGGCCGTGCACTGGAACACCGACACAACGCCGTATGCGGCGCGACGCGACGCGGCCGTTGCTGATGCGCTGTCGTCGAACATCCACACCCATTGGGGCACGCTGGTCCATGAGCCCGGGCGAGTGCTCACCGGCAAAGGAACATTATCCAAAGTGTTCACGCCGTTTTGGAAGGTATGGGATCGTACCGAGATGTCGCCCTGGGTCACCGGCGAAGGAACAGCCTCGATCGCAGCAGAGGTCGGTTCTCCCCTTCCAGACATTGCCGGTGTCGACGCTATGGCCGGCGGCGAGGCAGCAGCAAGAGAGCGACTGCACGATTTCATGACCCGCGCCGACGACTATCTCGACACCCGAGATCTCCCAGCTGTCAACGGCACCTCGCGACTGTCCGCCGACCTTCGATTTGGCACGCTATCTCCGCGCGAGATCGCCGACGTAGCGGGTGAGACAACCGCCGGGAGATCCGGATTCGTGCGTCAGCTCGCGTGGCGAGACTGGTACGCCCACTTGCTCGGTCAGCACCCGACCATGCCAACGTCGGCGATCAAGCCCGCGTACAACAACATCGCGTGGCGCAACGACTCCGACGAATTCGAGGCATGGAAACACGGTCAAACCGGCTACCCGATCGTCGATGCCGGCATGCGGCAATTGTTGAACACCGGCTGGATGCACAATCGAGCGCGCATGATTGTTGGCTCCTTCTTGGTCAAGGACCTGCTCGTCGATTGGCGGATGGGTGAACGATGGTTTCGCCACTTGCTCGTCGACGCCGACATGTCACAGAACGTTGGCAACTGGCAATGGGTCGCCGGCTGCGGTACCGACGCCGCTCCCTACTTCCGTGTCTTCAACCCCTGGCTGCAGAGCAAGAAGTTCGACAAAGACGGTGAGTACATCCGCCAATGGGTGCCCGAACTTGCCAGCCTGAGCGCAAAGCACATTCATGAACCAGCAGCGGTTGCACCGCTCGACCTCGCAGCGGCTGGTGTCACGCTGGGCGATACCTACCCCTACCCCATTGTCGACCACGCCGCCGCACGCGACCGCGCATTGGAGACGTTCAAGGCAGCGCTCAACTCGGACTAAGTCTTGACGAGCTGGCGTTAGCGACCGGTCCAGTTCGGCGCACGCTTTTCAACGAAGCTCGCGATGCCTTCTTGCCCATCGGCGGTGCCCATGGCTGTGGTGATCATGGTGCCTTCGAATTCGCCAGCGGTCTCGAGTGGGTGATCAAAGCCGTTATAGATCACCTGCTTGGCGTGACCGGTCGCAAACGGTGCGCCCGCTGCCAGCTCGGCAGCAAGTGCAGCGGTTGCGGCGTCGACTTCGTCGTCGTGAACCACACGGTTCACCAAGCCCCACTGCTCCGCTGTCTCGGCATCGAGCACCCGGTTCGTCAGGGTTAGATCAAGCATGCGACGCAAGCCAATGTGACGACCTACGAAGTACGACGACGTACCGTCGGGCGTCATGCCAGCGCGGGTATACGCCATGGTGTACTTGGAGCTCTCACCGCTCACCACGAGGTCGAAAGCGCCGACCAGCGACAGACCCGCGCCACCAGCGGCACCACGGACCCCTGCGACAAACGGCTTTGGCATACGGTTCATCTTGTAGATAGCCGAGTGAAAATCACCAAGAAGCTTGGCTCCATGCTGGGGCAGTCCCGCCCGTTTGCTATGAAACTCTTTGAGGTCGCCACCGGCACAAAACACCTTGCCTTCAGCCGTGACGCTCACGGCCCGGACCGAGTCGTCGAACTCAATAGCGATCATGACCATCCGCAGATCTTGGGCGAACTGCTCCGACACGGCGTTGGCGCCGCCGGGCCGGTTCAACCGCAGATGCCCAACTCCGTCGGCAGCGTGGTACGTAATCGTCTCAAAGTCCATGCGCAAGCTTGACCGGTCAACGGTGCAAACTGCAAGCGCAGCGACTCATCTTGAAACTCTCATGCCACGGCCGCCACACGGCACTACCCTGCTCGTCGCATGGCAACCCAACGAGTGTTTAGTGGAATTCAACCTTCAGGTGACCCGCACCTTGGCAATTTTCTGGGCGCCATTCGCAACTATGTGCGAATGCAAGACGGCCACGACGCGGTCTACTGCATCGTTGACCTGCACGCCGTCACGACGCCGAAAGACCCGGCCGAGCTGCGCGAAAACACGCTGCGTATGGCCAACCTACTCATGGCCTCAGGCCTTGATCCCGAACGGTGCATCTTGTTTGTGCAGAGCCATGTTCCGCAACACGCGCAACTCGGCTGGCTAATGGAAGCAACCGTGAGCTACGGCGAACTCAGCCGAATGACGCAGTTCAAAGACAAGAGCGATCGCAGCGAGTTCATCTCCAGCGCGCTGTTCACGTATCCAGCGCTGCAAGCGGCCGACATCTTGTTGTACGACACGAACTTTGTGCCAGTTGGCGACGACCAGCGCCAGCACCTCGAACTCGCTCGTGATGCCGCACAGCGCTTCAACAAGCGCTTTGGCGAGGACACCTTTGTGGTGCCTGAACACGTCATCCCTGGTGTTGCGGCACGCGTCATGGACCTGCAACGACCTAGCGACAAGATGTCCAAGACCGCAGCCGCTGAGAACGGTCTTGTTATGATGCTAGAAGACCCCAAGAGCATCGAGAAGAAGTTTAAGCGGGCGGTTACCGACAGTGACGGCGAGGTGCGGTTCGACCACGAGACAAAACCAGGCGTTTCCAACCTGCTTGAGATTCTGGGTGCGGTCACCGATACCGAGCCAGCCGCACTCGCCGATCAGTACAGCCAGTATGGCCAACTCAAGGTCGACACCGCTGAGGCTGTGATTTCCATGCTGACGCCGATCCAACAGCGCTACGCCGAGCTCGCTGACGATCCGGCCGAAACCAGGCGCCTGCTGCAAGTCGGCGCCGATAAGGCTCACGCCATCGCGTCAGTTGTTTACGCCCGAGCTAACCAGGCCATGGGTTTCCTGTAAGCAGCGCTTGTAGCACCGTAAACCACAGCGGCGGGTTGTTACTCGTCGGCGGCGGCTAGGGCCTCGGCAAGTGCGGCGTCGATGGTGCGGTCCCCTGCCGGCAGGTGGTGCTCTCGCGCCCACGTGATGGCGAGCGAAGACGCTCCTGCGGCCTCGAGGGCCCGTGCGCCAATCTCTGAATGATCGAGATACCGGCCGACTTGGCCGCGCAAGCCACCGTGGTTGTCCCAGGCACGAGCTTGGTCGTAGATCAGCAGTCCGGCGAAGCTCGCTGCGACCCGGCCTGGTGTGCCGAGACCGGCCTGGGTCTTGCCGACATCGTGCAGCGCCGAAGCAACGGCTACCTCGTCGCCCAGTTCTCGAACAGCAAGAGCGCAGTTGATGGCGTGCGCTCGGTCGATTGATGCCAACGAGCGATACAGAACTGATTCGGCTGGTGACAACAAGCCCAGCAGCCAAGCTTCGCCCTCAGCGTCGGGTATCGGCTTACGCAACGACCATAGTGTCCGTTGAGCAAGGTGAGGGATCTCCGTCCAGGAGTATGCGCCGCGAGCCATGCTGTCAGTCTTACTCAAAGATGGGCGAGAAGTCGATCAGGCCTTTGTCGCGAGCCCAGTACAGCCCGATCAGCGTCTTCGCGTCTGCAATGCGACCGTCGACAAGCCACGGGCCGATCTTGGCAACCGGCACGTGATGAACGACCGAATGGGCTTCTTCGACGCCGTCGACTGCACGACCAACATCGACACAGTCATCGCTGAAGAAGATCGCTATGTCTTCGTCGCTGAAACCTGCCGCCGTGACGAACGTGCCGAGATGGGTCAGCGACCGTGGCTCAAGTCCAACCTCTTCGACCAACTCGCGTGCCGCAGCGATCTCGAGCGCCTCCCCAGCAATATCTCGCTTGCCAGCCGGAATCTCAATGAGATTCGCGTCGAGCGCCGCTCGGTACTGTTCGACCAGCACGACATCGCCATTGTGAATCGCAACAACTGCAACAGCGCCTGGATGACGAACGACCTGACGTTCGACCAGATCACCCTCGGGCGTGCGCACGCTGAGAACCTCGGTGTGCACGATCGCGCCGCGATGCACGACCTCAGCCGATTCGACCGTGAACTGCTTGTCGGCCATGGGCCAGCTCCGTTGGGTGACTACGAGTTGGTGACTTCGTCGAGCGCAATCAGTTGAGGGTTGCGCCCCTCAAGCCGCTCGCATGCAGCGGCGACAAGCCCTTGAAACAGTGGTGCTGGTCGATTCGGGCGGCTCTTGAACTCAGGGTGTGCCTGCGTGGCTACCCAGAATGGATGTTCAGGAAGTTCGATGAATTCGACGAGCTTGCCATCAGGAGACTGGCCTGAACAGCGCAGGCCGTGTTCCTCGAACCGGCCGCGATACGCGGGATTCACCTCGTACCGATGGCGGTGCCGCTCAGACACAACGTTCTTGCCGTACAGCGTTGCCACCTGAGAACGGGGCTCAAGTTCAGCAACGTAGGCACCCAGTCGCATGGTGCCGCCCATATCGGTGACGTTGCGCTGCTCGTCCATGAGATGAATGACCGGATCCGGTGTTGGTTTGTTACCTGCGTCGAACTCTGACGAGTTCGCCAACGGCAACCCGAGTTCGTTGCGGGCAAACTCGACAACCATGACTTGAAGCCCCAAACAAATCCCAAGGCAGGGGATCTCGTTCTCCCGGGTGTAGGCCGCTGCAGCGATCTTGCCTTCGACCCCTCGTTCGCCAAAGCCCGGAGCAATGACCACGCCATCGAGTCCGCTCAGGCGGCCAGCGGCGAGAAGCCCTTCGACTTCTTCGGCATGGATCCAATCCAGATCGATTTTGACACCACGCTCAAATCCAGCGTGGTTGAGCGCCTCAACAATCGAGAGGTAGGCATCGGGCAGACTCACGTACTTGCCGACCAGGCCGATCTTGACGACTCGCTCTGCGCTCTGCACTCGATCGACCAGTTCACGCCACACGGTGAGATCCGGCTCACCTTCGAGTTGCAGAAGGTCGCACACCGCTGCATCGAGACCTTCGTCGTGCATCACCAACGGAATCTCATAGATGCTTTCGGCATCGGCAGCATTGACGACCGCGTGCACGGGAACGTCGCAAAGACGTGAGATCTTCTCTTTGAGTGAATCGCTGATCGGATCGTCGCTGCGACACACGATCGCGTCTGGTTGGATTCCTCGGCTTCGCAGCTCGGTCACCGAGTGTTGCGTGGGCTTGGTCTTCTGCTCGCTGCTCGGTCCTATGTATGGCACCAGGGTGACATGTACGTAGCAGACGTTGTTTCGGCCAATGTCGTTGCGCATCTGACGGATCGACTCAAGAAACGGAAGGATCTCGATATCGCCGACGGTGCCGCCGATCTCGGTGATTACGACATCGACGTCGTCGTTCGCTAGCCGCTGGATACGACTCTTGATCTCGTCGGTTACGTGCGGAATGACTTGCACGGTCTTGCCCAGATAGTCACCACGGCGCTCGGCGGCAAGAACCGCTGAATAAATCGAACCCGTCGTGGCGTTCGAACCGCGAGAGAGGTTCTCGTCGATGAAACGTTCGTAGTGGCCGAGGTCAAGGTCGGTTTCGCCGCCGTCTTCGGTAACGAACACCTCGCCATGCTCAAACGGATTCATGGTGCCAGGATCGACGTTGATGTACGGATCCAGCTTCTGCATCGTGACGCGCAAGCCACGATTCTTGAGCAATCGCCCAAGGGATGAAGCCGTGAGGCCTTTACCAAGCGAACTGGCAACTCCGCCAGTTACGAAGATGTGCTTCGTCACGGGAGGTCACCGTAACGCGCGAAAAGCGCGTCAGCGCGGACGCCGTTGACAACGTTGCTCATGATGCTGCCGACTGCAAAAGTTCTGCCGCGTGGGCCCGCGCATTGTCACTATCGGGCGAACCAGACAACATGCGCGCAAGCTCGACAATGCGCCCGTCGCGGTCCAGGTCGTGCAGCTCGGTGATGGTTTCCTTGCCCTTGATGGTCTTGACAATGTTGATCTGTTGGTCCGCGCACGCCGCGACTTGGGGCAGGTGCGTAACCACGAGCACTTGGTGCTTTCGACCGACACTCGCCAACGCAGTACCGATCGCCAAGGCAGCTTCGCCGCCCACGCCAGCATCAACCTCGTCATAAATCACCGTGTCTGCGTCGCCACCAACGACCATCTGTAACGCCAGCATGATGCGAGAGAGCTCACCGCCTGATGCGACCTTGCTAACGGGCAGTCGCGGTGCCCCGGGATTCATGGACACAGCGAACTCGACATCTCGGCCAGCGTCGCCCGACACCTGAATTTCGAACTCGGCCTTTGGCAGCGCCAACTTGCGAAGTTCAGCTTGCACACGCTTGCTCAACTTGGGCGCAGTGGCTTGGCGTTCAGCTAGGAGCTCGGCGGAGGCTCGCTCGACCTCGACGTGCAACTCTTTGATACGGGCATCGAGCTCAACGGCAAGTTCGGCGTGGTTGCGAAGCTCTGCGAGCCGTTGCTCGGCATCGACACCAAAAGCGACAACCGCCGCCAAGTCAGCACCGTATTTTCGGCGTAGCCCCGTGAGTACTTCGCGCCGCGCCTGCAACTCGTGAAGCGATGCCGGGTCGTCGTCGATCTCTGAGGATGCAGATCGCAACTCTTCGACAATGTCCACGCTGTCAGCCTGCAGGGCATACAGCCGATCGCTGACAGGCACGAAGGGCTCGCGTTCGGCAAGCGCCGCAATCGCTTCGGCGAGCGCTGACCCAAGCGGCCCATCAACACACAACAGCTCAAGCGCTCGATCAGCCGCCTCGCCGTGGGCGCCAGCGTCGCCCAGAAGCGCCTCGCGGGCCACCAACTTGTCGTCTTCGTCGACGCTGGCAATGGCGGCCTCGTTGATCTCATCGACCTGAAACGCAAGCAGCTCAATCTCGCGATTGCGGGCGAACTCGTCGCCACCTAGCGAGGCGAGATCGCTAAGCGCCTCGCGAAGGGCGTCGGTCGCTTCTTGTAGCGGCGCCAAATCGTGTCCGCCGAACCGATCCAACGCATCGCGCCGCGTCGGTGCACGAAGCATCGTTTGGTGCCCGTGCTGCCCATGAATTTCAATCAACGGCGCAATCGACTCAGCTAACACTGACGCAGTCGACAGGCTTGCATCGAGATAGGCACGGCTGCGTCCGTCGGCGGGCACCACCCGCCGAACGATGACTTCGTTTCCATCACGGTCGATGAGACGACCTTCAACCACCGCTTCTTCGGCCCCTGGTCGAACAAGCGACGGTTCGGCACGACCACCCATCAACAGAGCGATCGCTTCAGTAATGAGGGTCTTGCCTGCGCCTGTCTCACCGGTCAAGGCAGTAACACCACCTTGCAGCAGGACTTCTGCGTCTTCGATAACACCAAGGTTTCGGACAACGAGTTCACTCAACATGGCGCCACCTATCGGTCGGTCAGACCGAACTTGGTCTTCAAGACGTTCAGAAACTCTTCGCCATGCAGAGAAACGAAACCGACAGGAATGGTGCTGCGAGTGCAGCGAACCCGGTCGCCAGGCTGTAGCTGCAGCATAGAACGGCCGTCGAGCGACAACGATGCGTTCCGGTCAGGGAGCACTTCGATTTCAACAACGCTCTCAGGGTTTAAGACCAACGAACGGTCAAAAAGCTGGTGGGGAGATACCGCGGTCACCACTAAAGCTTCGTGCAGGGGTGCGACAATTGGGCCCCGAGCCGACAGTGAGTACGCCGTTGAGCCCGTTGGCGAGGCAACAATAATGCCGTCGGCTGAGTAGGAGATAAAGAACTCGTCGTCGATGCTGAGGCCTAGCCGAACCGTGCGGCCACTCTCATCGCGTTCAACCAACGCCTCATTGAGCGCATGCCCGACCTCAATCTCTTTGCCGCCTGCGCGCACAACAGTTACAGCGACGCGCATTCGCTTCTCGATTGTGACTTCGCCGGTCAACGTCTGCTCAACCGCCTCAAGCATGCCTGCAGGTTCCACTGCGGTCAGATAGCCCAGCTGGCCAAAGTTGACCCCAAGGACAGGCACGCCATATGGCGCGGCCAATTGCGCGGCACGCAGCATGGACCCGTCGCCACCGAGTGAAACCACAACCGACGCCCCGTCGGCTAGCTCCTCGGCCGCTAGCACGGTGGTATCAGGCGGTAACTCAGAGGCCTGCAATTCAGATGCGTTGCCTTTGAGCAACGCCAACTTGTGTCCACGTTCAGGCAACCATGCAGCCAGGTTGCGGGCGGCCTCTTCGGCATCTTCTCGAATCTCGTGAACGATCAGCGCGACAGTGGCCATGTCTGTCTTACGGTAGTGCGCTGGCGCGCCCCACCGCCGCCACTACCGCAGCTTCATCGACGACGTCGGCAACAGCGCTCTCCTTCGCTCCGAGCCAGAGGAAGAACTCAACATTGCCTGCGCCTCCTTTGAGTGGCGAGACATCCACACCCCCGACACGTAAACCGCGGCGTCGCGCCGAGGCCACAGCGTCAACCAACACGCGATGCCAGATCGACGAGTCACGAATTACGCCTTTCCCCTCGCTCGTTTCGTGCCGCTCGGCTTCGAACTGCGGCTTGACCAGGGCGATGATCTGTCCGTATGGTCCAGCAAGTTGGACCACCACGTTCAAGATGTGGTCAAGACCAATGAAGCTCACATCGATCACAACAAGGTCAAACGGCGCGCCGATCTCTGCCATAACAACCGAACGGATGTCGGTCTGTTCGCGCACCTCGACCAGTGGGTTGCGCCGCAATCGGTTGTGAAGTTGTGCCCGCCCAACATCGACCGCCACCACATGCACCGCACCTACCTGCACAAGGCAGTCGGTGAAGCCACCAGTCGATGATCCGACGTCGATGCATCGCATACCTGTCGGGTCGACAGAGAACGATGTCAACGCACCCTGGAGCTTGTCCCCACCGCGCCCCACATATGTGGGCGGCGGGCCTAGCACTTCGATTGCATCACCCGCCTGCACCATGCGGGTCGCCTTGTCAGCCAGCGCGCCATTAACTGTGACTTGGCGATCGTCTATCGCTTGTTGCGCCTGCTCCTTTGTCTCTACGAGTGTGCGCCGAATCAACTCCGCGTCAAGCCGGCGGCGGGCCGCAGCCACGTCAGCTGCCTGACTTTGTCGCGAGCTCGTACACCCGTCGACGACCAACGCCGTGGGCACGTGCTACCTGAGCGGCAGCATCTTTGGTGCTCAGACCCTGTTGCTGCGCCAGGGTGACTGCCGCCGTTAACTCGTCGTCGGTCGCTTCGGGCTTCGGTGCTGCGGCGTCGACCACGATCACGTACTCGCCGCGAGCCTCCCCCACACCGGCCGCAGCATCGGCGAGTCGGCCGCGCCAAACCTGCTCGTGCAACTTGGTGAGCTCGCGCGCTACGACGCAAAGCCGCGTAGCATCCATGGAGTCCGCAAGATCGGTGAGCGTCCGTTCGACACGATGCGGCGCCTCGTAGAGCACGACAATGCGGGATTGGTTCGCAAGTTCATCGAGTTGGCGCTGCCGCTCTTTGCCCTTGCGGGGAAGAAACCCTTCGAACACGTAACGGCCGCTCGTGAATCCTGCCACTGCGAGAGCGGCCGAGACTGCGGTTGGACCAGGAACGACGACGACCTCGAACCCGGCTTCGGCGGCCGCTCGCACCGCGATGGCGCCTGGATCGCTGATGACCGGCATGCCCGCATCGGTTACGAGTGCCACCGAAGCGCCACCGCGCAAGGTGGCGATGACGCGTTCGGTAGCAGCGTGTTCGGTGTGTTCATTCATAACGAACATGCCTGGGTTAGCAATGGCGTGCTTGGACAGAAGTAACCCAGTGCGACGCGTGTCCTCACACGCGATGAGGCCGACTGCACCGAGCGTCTGTTGGGCCCGGGGTGACCAGTCGCCCAGGTTGCCGATTGGTGTGCCCACGATGATGAGCTGCGGGTCGCTCACGAGCGGACTTCGAGCTGATCGCCTTTGGTAACACCCCAGCGCTCAAAGCTCCCCTTGGGGGCCTCAAGCACCGAGCGTGCACGCGGGCGCGGCATGCCGATGCGATTCGGCGCCATGGTGATGATGTCGACAACGCACATATCGGCATCGCAGAACGCAATGGCGAGGTCAAACTTGACCCCAATGGTGTGCACACTGCGGGCCGGGGTCAACAGCAACGCGCCATCGAATTCATGACGCCCAATGACACCACGTAGACGGCTCTGCCAACTATCTGCGATTTCGAGCGTCGCTAGAACGCGATCGTCGGCGACTAGCCAAGCCATGTCTCAAGCCTGCCACATATTCACGTTGATTAGACGTTGAACCGGAAGTCCATAGTGTCGCCATCGGCCACTTCGTAGTCCTTGCCTTCGGACCGCACGTCGCCGGCGTCGCGAGCTGTGGCCCAGCCACCGTGATTGATCAGCAGGTCCCACTGGATTGTCTCGGCGCGAATAAAACCACGCTCGAAATCGGTATGAATAACGCCCGCACATTGCGGTGCCTTGGCGCCCGCGGGAAACGTCCACGCCCGGGACTCTTTCTCGCCTGTCGTAAAGTACGTGCGCAGACCAAGCAAGTGGTAGGCCGCTCGGGAGAAGCGAGGCAGTGCTCCTTCACCCAAACCGAGTCCCTCGAGCAGTTCGGTGCGTTCTTCGAGATCCATGAGTGCCGCTTCGGCTTCGAGCTGAATGCACATGCCCAGCACTTCGGCACCATCGAGCTCAGTCGACACCCTGTCGGTCAGTGCCGGGATCTCGTCGAGGTCGTCTTCGCCAACATTTACCACTGCCATTACGGGCTTGTTCGTCAGCAAGAAGAACGGCTTGAGATCGATCATCTGATCTCGGGTCATGCCACTGCGATACAGCGGCTTGCCTTCGCTGAGAAATGCAACAGCTTCTTCGAGCAGCACGACGTCGCTCTTAGCCGCAGCGTCGCCTTTGGCTTGTCGACGGCGCTTGTCGAGCTGACGTTCGGCGCTGTCTAGGTCGGCCAGAGCCAGCTCGATCTCAACGACGCCCAGGTGCTCCAGCGGGTCGGTTGGACCTGGTACATCCGGGTCACCGAATGCACGCAAGACGAACACGATGCCATCTGATTCGCGGATTCCTTGGAGGAACTGATTTCCAAGGCCTTCACCCTGGCTGGCGCCCTCGACCAGACCACCAATGTCGGTGAACTGCACACTCGCGGGCACGGCCTTGAGCGACTCGCTCATGCCTGCCAGCTGGTCGAGACGATCGTCGGGCACCTTGGCGATGCCAACGTTCGGCTCGACGGTTGCAAACGCGTAGGGGGCGGCCAACGCGCCGCCGCCAGCCAAAGCGTTATACAACGATGACTTTCCTGCGTTAGGAAGTCCAACAAATCCAAAGCGCTCCACGGCGGGAGGCTATCTCCAGAGCCGCGGTTACCCCGCTATGGGCTACGCAGGCGCCTGCGCGACGCACGCACCGGTTCGAGCACTTCCGCTGCGCTCAACGCCTCCGTTGGCTTCGACAGGACATCATTTCCGCTGCCGCCATAGAGGCCGCCACGGGTAAAGCGAACGCGGCCGGTGCCGCTGTTGCGCGCCCAATTGCATGCTTGATTTTCGGACTCCTTGTTTTCCGCCGAGGTCTCAGTGTGTAACGCCGATGAAACCTTGTCTGTGGCCGCTGACACAGAAACGGCGTGACGACAGCGACACCGCGACGAGAAACTCATCTTGGGTGCGGGTCCAAGGGCGCGATACTGACGGTGTGAACCAGCGGATGCACAAGCATGAAGTCGACATCGACGTCGGTCGGGTGCGCTCGTTGCTTAGCTCGCAATGTCCCCAGTTTGGCGATGCAGCCCTGACCCTTGTTGAACCATGGGGAACCGACAATGCGCTGTGGCGGGTTGGTGACGCACACGTCGTGCGCCTTCCTCGCATCGAGTGGGCCACGGCACAGGTCGATTTCGAGGCCGAATGGCTGCCTCGGCTAGCGCCCCATCTCGATGTTGCTGTGCCGGAACCCCTTTTCGTGGGCGAGCCGGGTCACGGCTATCCGTACCAATGGGCTATCCACACATGGCTTGTTGGCCAGGGTGCCGGGCCAACAACGATCGCTGACTCGGTCGCGTTCGCCCTCGATCTCGCCGCCGTGGTGCGGCAACTCCAATCCATTGACGCCGCTCCAGCGCGATCTCCTAGAAATCGAGCCCGTCACCTTGCTGCGTACGATGGGGAGACACGTGCCGCGATTAGGGCTGCGAGTCACCTGATCGATGCTCCAGCAGCCACAGCGATATGGGAAGAAGCCCTCGATGCCGCCCCGCACGCTGGCCCGAGTGTTTGGGTCCATGGCGACCTTGAGGGCAACTGCATCACGCTCGACGGCCACTTGAGCGGCCTCGTTGACTGGGGATCTGCGTGTGCAGGTGACCCTGCGGTCGACATTCAAGTCATCTGGTCGCCACTCTTTACCGACCGCTCACGGATCGCATTTCTCGACGCTCTGCAGGTCGACGAGGCCACAGTTCTGCGAAGCAGGGGCGCTGCAATCAACCAGGCATGTGCCGCGTTGCCGTACTACCTCACCACGTATCCGCTCATTGTCGAGCGTTCATGGCACAAGCTTGCGGCCATGGGGGTCGAACGTCACGTTCCGGCCGCTCACGGTGGCAATGAGGCTGGTGGGGGTTAACCTGCTTGGCATGTCGAAGCGCACCCAAAAGGGCAAAGCACGGGCTCGCCGCAACAAAGCGAACCATGGCCGCAAGCCAAACTACGGCCGCAACTAACACTGCTGCCACCAGCCTTCTTATCTATGACGGCGACTGCGGGTTCTGCACACAAGCAGCCCGCAAATTTGTTGTTCTCGGTAGCGGACTGGTCACGACGGCCCCATGGCAGACGCTCCAGCTCGCTGACTACGGCCTAACCGAACACGACTGCTCACAAGCAGCGTTCTTCGTGGCAGGCGACGACGTGCACCGTGGTGCCGCCGCAGTGGCCTATGGCCTAAAGGCATGCCCTCGACCGTGGAGTTTGCTTGGTACTGCACTTGCCGTGCCGCCGTTAAGCTGGTTGTCACGCGCCATCTACCCAATGGTCGCTCGGTATCGGCACAAGCTCCCTGGGGCGACCGACGCCTGCCGAATCGGCTAGCTATCCAACGGCGGGTCGGTGTCTGGAGCCATCGAAGTCAGCAGCACCGAGATAACTTTTTGCCACGCTTGCGAATCGGGCATCTCAACATCGATCACGCTGAGCATGCGCACACCAAGTGCCACCGACTGACAGAACGTAACCACGGCGTTTGTATCGAGGGCTTCATCGATCACACCGTCAGCCTTGTCAGCATCCACCAACTTGGCCAGCCGCGACCGCTCACCAGCGAGCCGCGGACGGAGTCGATCGGCGATGTCTTCTTCGCGTCGGGCGGCCATGAATGCTTCGAGCAACAACGCCGACGCCGGGCTTTGGTCGTCGAGCAACGCTACGCCCACGGTCTCGAGCAGATCGGTCGCACTGAGCTCAGCACTCGCTAACTCATCCAACAGATTTGACGTATGCATGTCGAGGGCTTCGAGCAACAGCTCACTCTTGCCCGAGAACCGGTTGTACATCGCGCCGGTAGTCAAACCTGCCCGCTCAGCAATCGACTGGACCCGGGCGCCTGAATAACCCTCTTCGGCGAATACTTGAGCCGCAGCATCGACAAGCGCTGCTCGGATCTCATCATCGTTCGGTTGCGCACTCTCGGCCATCGGCCGCCACGGTAACAGGCTGGCAAGCCCATCTGCGCTCTGATAAAGCGTGTCCAGGTTACGCCAGTAGCCTGCTGCAAATGCCTGCCGAGCTCACCATTGCTTTTGACGCCGATGACACCCTTTGGCACAACGAAGATGCCTTCGCCGAAGCAGAACACCGGTTCAACGAAATCGTGTCGCCGTGGGCAGATGCGCAGACGGCACAGGACACGCTGATCCGCCATGAGCGGGATCGACTGGCGACGCATGGTTACGGCGTAAAGAGTTTTGTGCTCGCAATGATTGCTGCGGCAT
>Ga0209828_1000336_pt1 | contig 45865 bp, 44 predicted proteins | sample MaitaG_FD_187429 | JGI IMG/M metagenome (GOLD analysis project Ga0209828, IMG submission 187429) | Marine algal microbial communities from Maine, USA - Maine_Asex2 metaG (SPAdes) (version 2) | ecosystem: Host-associated > Algae > Red algae > Unclassified | place: Maine, USA | collected 2015-01-05
CCACGATGCCCGACACTCCAGAGAACCAGCAAGCGTACCCGCAACCCTCCAGCCAGCAGTCAGGCATTGGTTTCCCCGAGGCGCGCCTGGTTGCACTTTCCTGTGCCGCCACCGGTGCGATCATCGATGCGACGCACGGGCCAGCCAAGGGCAAGGCCACCGGAGAGCTCTCGCAGATGCGCATACTCGCGCGCAGTCTTCGCCCCGATGATGTGCTCGTTGGCGATGCGCTGTACGAGACGTTCTGGACATTCCTGATGCTGCAGCAGTGGGGTTGCGATGGCGTGTTCGAGATCAATGGCAGTCGCTCTCGCCCGGGTCCACGTTGCACACGAGTGACGCTCGTGCGTCCGGCTCGACCCGGGTGGATGGATCCGGAAACCTACCGTAGCTCTCCCAAGCAGATCATTGTCCGTCAGGTGTTAAAGCGCAAGCGCGGCTACGAACCCAAGGTCATTCTCACCACCTTGAGCGACAGCAAGCAGTTCAGCGACAAACAGATCACGGAACTCTTCATGCAGCGCTGGAACGTCGAGACCGACTTCCGTTCGCTCAAATGCGCACTGGACGCCGGCATCCTGAGCTGTCGCACTCCCGAGATGATCGAGAAGGAACTCGCGGTACACCTGCTTGCCTACAACCTGACCCGGCTACTGATGGACGAAGCGGCGGTATTGTGCGGTTGTGAACCGCGTTCGATCAGTTTTCGGCACACCGTGCAGCTGTGGAGCACCTGGTTATTGCACGGTTGCGAATTGGATGAGCGAGGATGGATCCATTTGCTCGAAGCGATCGCTGCCCGCAGAGTTGGAAAGCGCCCGGAACGCCGTGAACCCCGTGCGGTGAAAAGAAGACCGAAAACAAGACCATTACTTGATATGCCGCGGTCAGCAGCGCGTTCCTGCTGTCATCTCTACGAGCGCTGATTCGTTATCCGAGTGCCATTTGTTCATGACGGGCTTTGCTGACTCGCCGGGAACTGCTGAGAGACACCTAATACCGCGTGGATACGTCGGCAGAAGCAGTGGGAGGAAAATCATCGCGGTTGATTGGTCTTTAAGGTTAACGAGGACGGCGTAAAAATGGCTCATTGGCAGCGTGACCAGAAGACTCGGTGCTCGCGGCAAGCTGCCCGGCGCTGGCGCTGATCATGATGGCCGACGCATCAGCTAATCCAACATAGGGGAGAGGTACAGTGAATAGGCCAGGCAAGATTTTATTGGAATCCGTCATTTCGGCAGCTGCCACAGTGGAATTACTCGTCCTGGTCATGCCGATGTTCTTCGGCACGGGGGGAGCGCCCTCACACTCGCAGTTAGTGGTCACGTTTGTACTAATGGTTGTAGCTCTTTTTCTCTACAAGAGCTTCGTCGGAAAACGAAGGCCGGCGCCTAAAAAACATAAACAAAAGACCAAGAGCGCATGAGCGTCGAAGAATGGCCTGTATACGCGATGCACTTGATATGCCGCACCTCTTACCGGCAACCGAACGAAAAGCACCGGCAGTCTGCGCGGCTCGCGAAGGAAGCTGTGCTTTCGACCGGGCGTCTGATCGAGGCTGACCGGTCCGAGTTCTCGGAAACCGACAGCGCACAAAGCAAACCATCAGTACAACATAGAGGAAAGAGCGAATGAGTTTCGCAAACTGGCCGATTTATGCAATGTTCGGTGGGGCGACGGGCGTAGCTGTCGGCCTTCTAGCTCTGGTCGCGACACTGTTCTGGAAGCGACCGAACCTGCGTGTGGCCGCTTTCGCTTTGGTAGTCCTCTCTGCTTTCACAACGGCCCTATCGTTTAGCTCGACGTTCTGGAAGAAGCCAGACTGCTACCTCTCGAACGGTGAACTTGACGAGAGCCGTGAGGAATGTCGGCTCTTCCCGGCCACGTCGAGTAGTCGCATCGCCGACGAGGCGCTGGCCTGGGGATCCGGCCAACTTGACGTGGTCGTGTTCGTCCGGTGAATTTGGTCGCTGCAACTGAACACGAAGGAGGCGTCGCGATTGGTCTTGAGGCCATTGCTCGACATCACGAAGAACGCGTCGGGCGCATCCGCCAGCGGGATCAGCGACGAATAAACCGTCGAACGTTGCTCTAGCCAGTCGGCTTGCGCGTTCGATGTGATGCGTTGCCAGTCGAGCGATTCGATCGAGGCCGCGACAACACGCTTGAGTTTTTCCTCACGTGATAGGTAATCGCCGATGTCGTGGTAGTGGATCTCTGCCCCGCTTTCGGACACCACGCCAGGACGCTTGACTAACAACGTGATCGCAACTGTCGCGCGACTGCCCTGCCCGAACACCTTGCCGCCTTCCTTACGCGACTGTTCACCGCTAGTACGCTGATTATCGCGCAGATTCAGCACATGCACGAGGTGAAACTCGTCGGCGAACGTGCGGCGGATTCCATCGGCGGTATTGCCGTCGAGCCAGCCGCCTTCGGTACCCATCGAGCCAAAAAATTTCCTGCTCGCTGATACGCCAGCAGGCGCTAGTGCGAGTGCGCTGATCTACAGCATCCTCGAAAGCGCAAGAGCAAACGGCCACAATTCACTGCACTTCATGACAGCGGTCCTGTCAGCGATGCCCACGCGTCGACACTCGATGACATCGAGAATCTGTTGCCCTGGCGACTCGGCGTCGACGAGGCAACGCGGATGTACGACGCCCAACCGGCGCCGATTCGAAAAAAATCAGACTGACGCTAGCCGCACAAGTCTGGGCGCGATGGGGCGCTTACTGTACGCTGTGCGGCCTTCGTCCCTCGACGCTTTTCGAGAGCATCGAATAGGTCATGATCATCAAGATTTTCTACCGGCTGCTCATCGCGTGTACCGTCGTGTTGACGATGGTCTCGGTTACGCGGTCGCCCGTGTTACGCGCGGAATTCGCTTCATCCGATGATTCGGGAGCGGAGGAATTCGTCGAGCACCTACGAGAAGGTTATGCGCGCTCCCTGGATGGGATCGAGCCGCAATTCATGAGGCTGCGCATTCCTTTCCGGCTGTGCGTCGTGCACGGCAAATTGAACCCAGTTGCCGAGCGAACACTGAACGCGTTCGAACGGCTTGTCGTCGATCTGGCCGACACGGGCATCGAAATGGTCGAGGTGCCTTCGGTCGGCGACTGTCCCGACGCCACCTTCATGTTCGTTCGCGTACACGATGGCGGGCTTTCCGTCGACACGTATCGTGATTGGGCGCACGAGGTTTTCGCGCGGAGCGGGTTGATCCCGACCAACGAAATGTCCTTGCACAGTTGGGGCGGTGCACAGCTCATGTGGAGCGCGGACGACGATGTCATCTATCTGGTCACCGCCTCGCAGATTGCCCCTTCGTTGCCGGACGACGGTGTCGCTGGGGTCTTCGTCAAGACGGTGCTCGTGCAAGAGCTCTTTCAGGCGATGACGTTCGGCGACGATCTGGAAGGCCGCGACCGGTTCGATTCGATACTCCACGAAATCGATGTACCCCTCCCTTCCGTACGTGATCGGACGGACGGGGCTCCGGAGTACAGCACATCGGCGATGCAACGGTACACGGCGGTCAACGCGACCGGACTGTGCTACCTCGACCTCATGGTCATCGCCCTTATCGAGGGCCTTATTTCCGACGAGGTGGAAGGCGACGTGAACGAGCTCATTCCTATGATGGCCATACCCATGGCGAACGTCGAAGCGTACGCACGCGAGCACTACGCAAAGATCGACGCTATGGCGCGCCGCATTTCGGAGGGTGGGCAGTACGCGGATATCCTGGATGACTCGTGCAGCTAGTCGGCACCACGCCTGTCGGAATAATCGCTTGAGATCCTCGAGCAATGCGATCTCGCGGCCCTCGCAGCTGCATCGCGCCGATCCCGATTTGCCGGGCGACGCCGACGCGCGCTCGGCGTCGTTCGCGCTCTTGGCGGCGCTTCACCTTGGCTCACGTCTCCCTTGGTGTCGCGTTGCGGGTACATGTTCACGGCGTCAGTACTGGCGTCCAGGGCATCCCTGTCCTACCTTCTTGAGACGCCACTGGTAGTCTTGGTCCGCGCCAGCGATTCCCGGCAAATGAATGCCAGAGTTGCATTTATAGTGAGATCTGGTCGACCGTCTTTACCGGCCACGACTCATGGTCGGCATACAGCCTTCGACGAAGGTTGCTCGGGCAGGAAAGGACCTCGATACCGAACAGTCGGTCGAGGCGTTGGCCATGACACTCGACCGGCGCTCGTTTCGTCACGTGACCTGGCGACACGGGACGAACACACCGTTGCACTCGTGGTTTGGTCGAATTCGGGTGCGAACAACCGGTGACGAAAAAACAAGAAAGACGCCACGTACCGAACAATGTCTGCTGATCGAATGGGAGCCGGGACTGCCGGAGCCGACGAAGTACTTTCTTGCCACGCTCCCGGCCTCGTGCACGCTCGAGCGCCTGGTGTCGGTCGCCAAGATGCGATGGCGGATAGAGCGTGACTACCAGATGCTCAAGCAGGAGGTCGGCCTGAATTTGAGGGTCGAAGTTGGACCGGCTTCGACCATCATGCGACGCTCTGCATCGCGACCTACAGCTTCCTGACTCTCGAACGCCTCCGGCGCCCGGGACGGGAAAAAATGTGCGTCGACCAAAGCAACCTTCCCTTCCCGAAGACTACATCCCGAGAGGGTCCCCAGCGAATGCAGAGACACGTTGAGGACTCGATCGAAACCATCCGCTGGCACCTTGCCTACGCCATCGCAATGACCCTGCCACGCTGTCCTTGCTGCTGTCGGCTCAACACTCGATCAAATAAATGACACAGTAGGAATAATTACCTCGAGCCAAATGATGTTTTCAATTTGAATGACTCGCTCAGAGCGCGTCACCACGACGCCGTCGCACGACAAGTGCAGCGGCGGCGAACAGGCCGAGCAGCCAGGTCAGGCCGCCGCTGCGATCGCCGTGGATCGAGCAACCGCTACTGCCCCCGGAGCCACCATTTGATGAGGTCGTTGAATCGGTGTCGGCGGTGGTGTCCGGCATACCGTTGTTCGCCACCAGCGGAGCATCGGCCGAGGTGCGGTAGTCGTCGACGTAGGCGACCACCGTCGAACCCCTCTGTGCGCGTGCGCGGGCACGGATGAACCGCCGGTCGGATTCGGGCGAGTAGATCGGGGTGGCGATGGTGTGAGTACGCTCTGTCTCGCTCACGGTGAAGCGCATCAGTCCTGCATCGCGGTCGAGCTCGATTGCGACCGGGTAGGGCGTGTCGAAGGCCGCGGCGACGCCGATCTCGGCGCAGTCGTCATCGCCGACGGCGACAAGAGCGTTGGTGTCCGAGAAGTCGGCTGTGTTCGAGCGGAACATGCAGTAGCGTAGAGTCGGGTCGCCCTCGTCGAGACCGATGAAGACCTCAGAGAACACGTTGCCCTCGTTCTCGTTGAATCCGCCCTCAGCGGTGTCGTTGTAGAACGTACCGCCGAGGCTGACGTCCACAGACGCCTCCTCGCCGTCTGCGCTCGTGCCTGCGATCGTCGATTCCGAGGAGAGCTCCAGCGTGGCTTCGATCCGATCGCTGTCGCCGATGACCGGCAGTGCGAGTCGCTCGTCGCCGTCAACTCCGGAGGTCACTTCGAGGCGCGCTCGTCCGTCGACGACTGCCAGTGTGCGACCCGGATTTTCCAGGTCGAAGAAGGGGCGGTAGGGGCCGATCGCAGGCGCCTCGAGCGCGAAGTCTTGCGCATAATTGTCCGTGGCGATCGAGTAGACGCTGGCGACAGCTTCGCCGGGCGTACCCTCCTGCGTAACCTGCACGCTGCGACGGTCCCGCGCGGGCATGAACACGGGTTGTCCCAGCGCGACCGAGCGCTCCATGTCGTCGACGGACCAGGTCAGCATGCCGGCCTCGCGATCGACGGAGACGGACAGGGTGTAGGGAGTGCCGAATTCGGGTACGAAATCCGGAAAACTCTCGCAGTTTGCGCTGCCGTTCTCGAACAGGAGCACACCCTCGCTACCGTCCTCGAGCTCGCGGTCGACACATATGCTCGCCTCACGGCTACCGTCCCCCCGTGCGCGCAGACGGAGCTGAATGTAGACATCGCCGATGTTGCCGTTGCTGCCACCGTCGGCCATCTCGTTGTAGAAGGTTCCAGCGATGCGTGCCTTGGCATCGGCATCACGGTCGACCGGCAGATCGACGCTGTCGAGACTGATGCGCGCCGTGATCGAGTCGCTGCGTCCCCAGGCGTCAAGATCGGCCTGGCCCTGATCGTCGTTCGACGTGGCAGCGGCGGTCATGACGACCCTATCCTCGAGTACTTCGTAACTTCGGACCGAGCGATCGTCAGTTCGGCGGTCGACGGTGAAGCGCAGCGACTCTGTCGAGAAGTCGTCGGCAAATTCCAGTGGCTGGGCGTGGCTCACGGTGGTGGCGAGGGTGAGGGCGATCGCGGACAAGGCGGCGCGGCCGTCAGGCATTCTTGCACTCATAAGGATGTCTACTGGGATAAAAAATATTTGAGGGAGGCGTGCATTGTCGATTGCTCTGCAGGGTCAATTTTCGGCAAACTGTTTAGCAGAGTCATTGATGACTGAATGGAAAGAAGCGTATGCCGGGGGGCGCCATGCTGCATCACCCGGTCGGGTGAGGGATCTGCACTCTGTTTCAGAGTGAGAAGGGCACGCCAAGACGGTGATGCCCTACTGCATGTCGAGCGATCGGGAAATGCTGCCGAGCAGCTTGAGCAGGCAGACCAGTCCGACGTGACGGTTGCGGTCGAATGAAGCTCACGGCGGTGAGCCCTCAAACGACTTAGGCCGGGCTTGGATCCTGCTAGTCCGTCACGGTTTGTCGGAGCGTTCTCATCCGGATCTGCCCTGTTCGGGATTTATGCAAGCATGGTTCTGCCTGCCCCACAGCGCTGTCGGCGGTACGAACAAGGGAGTGAGCACGATGAGTGGTAGTGACCTGTTACCCCTCGATGCCGATGTACTCGTCGCGATCTACGGCGCATCGGTCGCGGATGAGGCGTGGCCGGAGACGCTTGATCGCTGTACCGAAATGGTGGGGGCCCGCTGCGCGACTTTGTTCAGCTTCGACACTCTTGACCCGGAAGCCTATGCCATCAACGCGTTTGCGCGTGTCCTCCGTGAAGGGATGACAGCGGAGAAGCTCAAACACTGGATGGAGCACTTGGCTCCACTTGACCGTGAAGGTCACGCCGGCTCGCTGCGCTTTCCGGCGCGGCGGCTACTGACCATCGGGGAGGTTTGGGATATGCCGATCGAGCAGCTGCGCGAGCGATCTGACTATCGCTTCATCGAGGAGCATTTTGGACTCGGTGACAAGCTGTTTGCGCGGTTGAACGATACGCCTCGCTACTTCGACACGCTGGCGTTCCAGTTCCCCGCCGGGGTTCACGAGATACCCGTCAGCGCTCGTCAACCGTTCCAGGCACTGCTACCGCATCTCGCCAAGTCGGTGGAAATGGGCCAGTTGTTCGGCCAACTGCGGAGGCGTTACCGCGCGGTACTCGCTGCGCTCGATCACGTCGGGCTCGGGCTCTGCGTGCTCGACGAGCGCGGGCGCGTGATCGTTGCCAACACAGAGGCAGAGCGGATCCTCGATGCCGGACACGGTCTCGCGAAGCTCGCCTCGGGGGCATTGGGCTGTCGCGAGGCATCGGACCAGGCGAAACTCGTCTCGGCGCTGACCGCAGCGACGCTGTTGCACCAGGGCGAGCGCACGCGCGCCGAAGCGCTACTCGCAGTGCGGCGTACTCCCACCACAGAGCCTGTCTTGATCGAGATATCGCCGCTGTGCGATCACCTCGCCGAGCTCGACGGAGGCGGAGGCGAAGTTCTGGTGCGGCTGATCGACGTCGGAAACGCCGAAAACTGTTCGGTGGCGCCGTTCGCAGCGGCCTACGCGTTGTCGAAAGCTGAGGCGGCGGTGGCGGCACTGTTGATCGAAGGGCTGACCAACCCGGAGATCGCCGAAAGCCGGGGGACGACGAACAATACGGTGAAGTCTCAGGTGAAGAGTCTGATGGAGAAAGCAGGGGCGAGCTCGCGAGTAACCCTGGTGCGCTCGATCCTGAAGGCGGATCTACCGATAGCGCGTCCGCCCGTTTAACTTGCGAACTTCATCGGTCTGATCATCTTTACAGGAAGAAGATAGGTTCTTGCCGGCGGCAACGTTCGGAGCACTCGAATGGCCTTCGCTGTGGTCGACTGCGTTAGCTTTTTGCCGTCTGCGCCGGGTCCCCGACCATCGTAGTGAGCTCAAGGAGCGAGGAGGGCAGATCGAACGCCCGGCGCCGCTCGGCGGCGTTCAGCGCCGGAGGCTTGTCGTAGGCCTCGCGCTCGGTGGCATTGAGAATGCGCAGTCTCGGCATCGTTCGCTCCCTTGCCCGGATGTGATTCCTGATCGGCTACTTGCGTTCAGACAAGAACTGTAAATATACTCAGCTGTCTTCACGAGAGGGCAGCTCATGTCCGAATTGGCCCACGACAATGTGTCATCGCTGGACACGCTCCTGCGCACCACGCCTTCGATCTGGCGAGGTCACGAGCGCTATGCCGCAAGCAGTGGCGTTGCCACCGGCTATGCCGCACTGGATGCCGCACTGCCGGCACGCGGCTGGAGTGTCGGCGGTGTCACTGAACTCTTGTGTGACACCCACGGTATCGGTGAGCTGAGTCTGCTGCTCCCGGCGCTCAGCGAGATCACCACAGCCGGGCGCTGGGCGGCGCTTGTCAATCCGCCGTATCTGCCCTACGCACCGGCGTTCGCGAATGCCGGGGTGCGGCTCGATCGACTGCTCGTGGTCGACAGTCAGCACGACAAGGATGCCTTGTGGGCGGGTGAGCAGTTGCTGCGTGCCACTCATTTCGACGTCGTGGTCATCCATGTGAGTCGAACCACCGCGCAGCGTCAGCGCCGCTTGCAGCTCGCCGCCGAGCACAGTGGTAGCTGGAGCGTGGTGTACCGGCCGGCGTCGGCACGCGATGAGCATTCACCGGTTGCCGTGCGCATCGCGCTCGAGATGAACGAGGGTCGACTGGCACTCGATATTCTCAAGGCGCGTGGCGGCCGAATCAGCTCACTGACGATTGATCCTTCTGCATTCGATGGCCCGCAAGGTGCGGAGTGGCCATTGAAGACGGCACGCGAGCGGTGTCTCGAAGTGGCGGGGCTGCACTTGCCGGCTACCCTCAGGGTCGTCTGATGTTGTGGACTGCGCTGGTGTTTCCGTCCCTGCCGCTGGAGTGTCAGGTCGTCGCGGGCGATGTCGCCACGACCAACGAGGAGCGGGCACGTGCCATCGTGCAGCAGCACGGCTCGCGTCGCTCGATCATGAGCTGCGATGACGCGGCGCGCGCGCTCGGCATACGTCCCGGTCTGACGGTCAAGAGTGCGCTGGCGATCGCGCCGGGACTCGAGCTGATCGATTTCGATGAGCACGAACAGGCGGCACAACTTGCACAGCTTGCGCTCTGGGCACTCGCTTATTCCTCACGGGTGACACCGCATCCGCCCGATACTCTGCTCATGGAAGTCCAAGGCAGCCTCAGGCTGTTCGGCGGTCTCGATCCTTTGCTGGCACGTCTGCACGATGACGCCGTCGGCCTGGGTCTGAGCCTGCGTCTCGGCACAGCGCCGACACCCGCGGCGGCGGCCTTGCTGGCGCGTGCCGGCATCGAGCGACCGGTGCGCACGAGTCGCGCGATTCCGCTGGCGATCGCGCATCTCTCGCTCGATCATCTCGCGCTGGAAGCCGATGTCCGCCAGGGTCTCGGGCGATCGGGTCTCGGCACCCTCGGTCAGCTGAGCGAGTTGCCGCCGGCGTCGCTGACACGTCGTTTCGGCCATCGACTGGTCGAGACACTCTATCGTCTGGACGGGCGTCTCCCGGATCCGCAGACCGCCATCGTGCCGCCACCGACCTTCCGCGAGGCCGTCGATCTGCCGCTCGAGGCGGAAAGTACCGCCGGGCTCGTGTTCCTGCTGCGCCGGCTGCTCGCCGCCCTCGGCGGCTTCCTGAGAAGTCGTGATGTCGGTGTTCGACGCCTCGATCTCGAACTCTTCCATCATCGCCATGCGCCGAGTGTCGTCTCGCTGCGTTTTCTCGAGGCGGCGACCGACGTCGCGCATCTGCATCGCATCGCGACAGAGCGCCTTGATGGCACGGTCCTGATCGCGCCGGTCACGCGTCTTGCCGTGCATGCCAGCGAACTGGCCGAGGTGGAGCGTGCCGCACCGGCCTTGCTCGACGGTGGCAAGGTCCCCGACGCGAGCGTCGAGCAGGTCATCGAGACGTTGGCGGCCCGTTTGGGAAGCGATGCGGTATACACGGCATCGCTATCGGATGATCATCGTCCGGAGAAGGCCTGGCAGGCGGCCATGCTGTCGCGGAGCACGCCGCCGGGCGACTGGCCGGTACGGCCTCTGTGGCTACTGCGAACGCCACGCCCTGCGAGCCGATCGCTGACCGTCGAAGGCTTGCCGGAGCGTATCGAGAACGGTTGGTGGGACGCGGACGACGTGCGTCGTGACTATTTCATCGGACGTGATGAACACGGTGTGCATTTCTGGGTGTACCGTCTGCGGCATGACCCGGCACAACTCTGGATTCACGGACTTTTTGCCTGATGAGCAAGTTGACGAGCGAGGAGATGAGCAACCCGATGAGCGAACCCTTGACGCTGTATACCAATCCCATGTCACGTGGCCGTATCGCACGCTGGATGCTCGAGGAAGTCGGTGAGCCCTATGAGGTGAACTACCTCGACTACGGCGCCGCGATGAAAGGCGAGGCGTTTCTCGCCATCAATCCTCTCGGCAAGGTGCCAACCCTGCAACACGGTGATCGCGTCATTACCGAAGGCGCTGCCATCTGTGCGTATCTGGCTGATGCGTTCCCGGCTGCCGCCCTGGCACCGCCGTTGAATGCCCGGGCGGACTATTATCGCTGGATGTTCTTCTCGGCCGGGCCGCTCGAAGCCGGGCTGATCAACGCAGCGCTCGGCGTCGTGGTGCCCGACGAGAAGCGCAGCATGGCGGGTTACGGCGAGGTTGCGACCATGCTCGACATGCTCGAGGCGGTCTGCGCGCGTCAACCGTTCCTGGCCGGAGACGAATTCACGGCCGCCGATGTGTCCGCCGGCTCACAGATCGGCTGGGGGATGCAGTTCGGTACCGTGGAGAAGCGCGCAGCTTTCGAGACGTACTGGGCGCGGGTCTCATCACGGCCGGCCTATGCACGGGCCAATGCACTTGATGACGCCGCCGTGAAGCCGTCATGACATTGCCACGACACTGCCGCCATGAAGCCATGCCGCCGTGTCGCCGTGTCGCTATGTCGCTATGTCGCTATGTCGCCGTGTCGCCGTGTCGCCGTGTCGCAATGACACCGCATGATGTAACCGGCGATATCACCGCGATATCACTGTTAAGTCACTGTGACATCACCGTGAAAGGGCGGTGAGACGCAGAGCAGGGCGGCGCAGTGTTGTGTCCAGACCTGGACCGACTATTGCAGTCTGAACAGGTGTGTGCGTAGTCGAGTTCGCACACGTATTTCCTGTGTCAGAAGTCCCTTCAGGCGCGATCTTCGGATCGCGCCGTCTTTTTTTCGCGACGGACTTCGAAGAGCGAGATTCCAGCGCCTTGCGCAGCTGAATCGGGCAGTCGACGTGGATTTAATCCGCCTGTCGTCAAGATCTCGTAGAACAGGCAGTGAAGTCCTGGCTTTGCGCGACTATCCTTTTTCCTCGACGTATTCCCTTGTCGTTGTGTGAATGCCGTCTTTCGGCATGGCAGAACGTTCGTAAGGGTCTAAGGTCATAACACCGGATCATTGCAGGACAAGCCTGACGGCATGCTGCCGCAAGAGAACATGGGAATCGAGACCGATGACACCACGGTGGAAGCCGCGGCGGGGTTGTGTGACGGCGACGATGCTCGCGACGAGCGGCGGGCTACCGGTTCGCTCGCATCGGATTCTGCGCCGCTCGACGCCGGCGAGAGACGAATCGGTGAACGAAGAGCCGGTGAAAGGCGCGCCGCCGGACGTCGATCGAGCGGACAGGAAACGGACTCGGATGCGCAGGATGCCGCTGAATCCGGATCCCGCATCGAGAGGCTTGAGGCGCAGGTACAGCGTCAGGCAGAGCTTCTCGAGATGGTGTCCGATCCGGAAGCGCTCAAGCGGCGTGTCGAATTGCAGCACGAGGTCGAGAAACTGGAAGCCCGGCTGAAGCGGGCGCGCAAGCAGAAGAAAGAGGCCGAGCGCGAGGCCGACACCGCGCTGCAGGAAGCCAGGTCGCTGCGCACGCGGCAGACGACCGCCAAATCAACGATCGACAAGCTCCTCGACGACGACACCAGCCCCGGACGGATCAAGGCGGCACTCCGCGACCTGTTCACTGACGGCACCGTCTAAGCGGGCAGTCAGGCGTTCCAGGGCGAATCGTCGAGAGCGAAAGGGTATCGCTCACCCGACAACTGTAATTTATTATAGTGTATGCGAATGCCCCTGCTGCTTCGCTCACTGTGTACGCCGAACTCCACTGTCTCAGCAACTTCAGCTTCCTGCGCGGTGCCTCGCGTGGCGAGGAGCTGGTGGAGCGCGCGGCTGAACTCGGCTATGCGGCGCTGGCGATCACCGACGAATGCTCGATGGCCGGTGTGGTTCGCGCACATCGCCGGGTGCGTGAGCTCCGCGAAGAGGAGGGTGTCGACTTCAAGCTGATCGTCGGCGCCGAGTTTGCCCTGGGAGACGGCTTTCGGCTGGTCGTGCTGGTGCGTGACAGCGCCGCCTACTCGGCCCTGTGCGCGCTGATCACCGAGGCGCGACGAGCGGCTCCGAAAGGTGAGTACCACGTCGACGACGCCATGCTCGAGCGCGCGGGCCTCGACGGCTGTTGCCTGTTGCTGGTGCCCCCTTACTTTCCGTCGAATCGCCAGACCTTGCTGCCGCGCTTTGCCTGGTTCCGGGCACTGGGTCCCTGTGCCTTTCTTGCCCTTGAGTTGCATTACGGTCCGCAGGATGTGCGTCATGCCGACTGGCTTGCGAGCGTCGCCGACGAGCTCGAGATGGCGCTCGTCGCAGCGGGCGACGTACACATGCATGTGCGCGCCCGTCGTGCCTTGCAGGACGCGCTCGTCTGCGTTCGGCACGGTTGTACACTCGATACCGCCGGGCGGCGCCTGTACATCAATGGTGAGCGGCACCTGCGCGATCTGCGGGCACTCGCGTCGATCTATCCCGAGCAGACTCTGCGCAACAGCGTGCAAGTGGCCGAACTCTGCAACTTCTCGCTCGATTCACTCGACTATCGTTACCCGCGCGAGGTCGTTCCCGCACCGCTGACGCCGGCCGAGCATCTGCGCCGACTGGTCGAGCAAGGTGCGATCTGGCGTTGGCCCGACGGCGTGAGCGACAAGGTCAGGGCACAGCTAGAGCACGAACTCGTGTTGGTGTCAGAGATGCAGTACGAGTCTTATTTCCTGACCGTTCACGATCTCGTGCGCTTTGCCCGTGGTGAAGGCATTCTCTGTCAGGGGCGGGGTTCGGCCGCCAACTCGGCTGTCTGCTACTGCCTCGGCATCACCGAAGTCGACCCGACCTGTACGCGACTGCTGTTCGAGCGTTTCATCTCGAAGGAGCGTAACGAACCGCCGGACATCGACGTGGACTTCGAGCACGAGCGGCGTGAAGAGGTCATCCAGTACATCTACACGAAATACGGTCGGCATCGCGCTGCACTCGCCGCGACCGTCATCAGCTATCGAAAGCGAAGTGCCGTACGCGACCTCGGCAAGGTGTTCGGACTGTCCACCGAGCAGATCGATGCACTCTCGAAGTCACTGGCGTGGTGGGATGGCACGGATGTCGTCGGTGAGCACCTCGAGGCGCTCGGCTTTGATCCGGACAGCTCACTGATGAAGCGCTTCCTGTGGCTGTTGCCGGAGCTGCTCGGTTTTCCCCGGCATCTCTCGCAGCATGTCGGCGGGTTCGTCATCTCGGATCGTGATCTCTCGACGCTGGTGCCGGTCGAGAATGCGGCGATGGTGGATCGCACGATCATCCAGTGGGACAAGGATGATCTCGAGACGCTCGGTCTGCTCAAGGTCGACGTGCTCGCGCTCGGCATGCTGACGGCAATCTCCAAGTGTTTCGCCCTGCTCGAGAGCAGTCGCGGCATCCGCCACACCATGGCGACGATTCCGGGTAACGACGAAGCCACCTACGACATGATCTGCCGGGCCGACACGATCGGCGTGTTCCAGATCGAGTCGCGCGCGCAGATGTCGATGCTGCCGAGGCTGCGGCCGCGTAACTGGTACGACCTGGTCATCGAGGTATCCATCGTGCGTCCCGGCCCGATCCAGGGCGGCATGGTGCATCCGTACCTCAAGCGCCGGCAGGGTATCGAACCGATCACCTACCCTAACGCCGAGCTGGAAGCGGTGCTCGAGCGCACGCTCGGTATCCCGATCTTCCAGGAGCAGGTCATGGAGATCGCGATGGTCGCGGCAGGTTTCAGCGCGGGCGAAGCGGACCGGCTGCGGCGCTCGATGGCTGCCTGGAAGAAGTCCGGCCAGATGGACCGGTTTCGCGAGCCGGTCATCCAGGGCATGCTCGCCAACGGTTACGAGGCGAATTTCGCCGAGTCGATCTTCAAGCAGATCCAGGGCTTCGGCGAGTACGGCTTCCCCGAGTCGCACGCCGCAAGCTTCGCCTTGCTCGTGTACGTGTCGTGCTGGCTCAAGTGCCATGAGCCGGCGGCGTTCCTGTGCGCGATGCTGAACAGTCAGCCACTCGGCTTCTATGACGTCTCCGAGCTGACGCAGGATGCGCAGCGTCATGGCGTGACGGTATTGCCGGTCGATATCAACCAGAGTCGCCGTGATCACGCGCTGGTCGTCGACCGGCAGCGCGAGACCAACAGGTCCTCGTTCGGCATTCATCCGCAGCCGGCCGTGCGGCTTGGCTTGCGTATCGTCGCCAGGCTCTCTGACGACGGTATCGATCGCTTGCTCGCGGCGCGCGAGCACGGTGCCTTCGGCAGCGCCGAGGACGTCGTGCGGAGAAGCGGCATCGATCGACGTGATCGTCAGGCACTCGCCAACGCCGGCGCGCTCGAGCGCATCAGCGGGCACCGTCACCAGGCGCAGTGGTCGTTGCTTGGCGTGGAGGACCTGCCGGGCTTGCTGAACGAGGCGTCCGCGGTCGAACCCGAGCTCGATCTGCCCGCGCCAAGCGAAGGTGAGGACGTCGTTGCCGACTACACGAGTGTCGGACTGACCCTCGGCCGTCACCCGCTGGCGCTGTTGCGCGAGTCGCTACGCGAACGAAAGGTGCTCGATTCCGGCAGCTGGAAGTCGATACCCGACGGCCGGCCGGCGCGTCTTGCAGGTCTCGTCAAGCTCAGGCAGCGACCGGGCACCGCCAAGGGGACGATGTTCATCACGATCGAGGACGAATACGGGGCGGTGCAGGTGATCCTCTGGCCTGCCGTCGTCGAGGCCTATCGCAAGGAATTGCTCGGCTCGCGCCTCCTGTGCGTACAGGGCATGACGCAGCGTGAACAGGGCGTGTCGAGTCTGATTGCCAGAAAGGCGGAAGACCTCTCCTGGATGCTCGGTGAGCTCACCGTATCGGCGCGGAACTTCCATTGAGCAGGCGTGCAAGCATCGGTGCCGAACGCCCTGCCGCGACACGACGCCTGACGCTCGCGCGGCAGCAGCGGTGACACTACCGATGGATCCACGCCAGCAAGCCTTCCTGGTACGCCTCTCCACCCTTATTCCGCGACTGTTCGAGGCGATCGCCGCCGGACATGCAACAGCAAGGCTGACCCTGGGTACACGCAAGGTCGGCCGCCGTCGTGTGCGCCTGTCGCTGATCGCCGAGTGCATCGACGACGGCAACGACCCGCTCGACAGCCACGGTCGTGCGCATGCGACCGTGGATGATGCGCCCGTTCGCTCGCAGTCCTCTCCGCGCCGACGCCAGCGACGGCGACGAGTACGCCTGGCGGTGGTGCGTCGGTTCGCACCATCCGTGGTCCGTCGCTATCACGTTGATGACCCGTTAGCGGATGAGCCGCTAACGTTTCGGCCACGTCCAGTTGATCGCTTCGGCATCGTGTTCGGCAGAGGTCTCACCGAGTTTCTTGACGAGTTCGACGCGCAAGGCGCCGCTACTGTCGAGTGCCGCGACGAGTCGCGGTGCATGCGTGACGACGACGATCTGCGTCGACTCGCTGCGTTTCGCGATCAGTCGCGCGAGTGGTCGTATCAGATCCGGGTGCAGGCTCGACTCGGGTTCGTTGAGGACCAGCAAGGGCGGCGGGCGCGGTGTGAACAGGGCGGCTGTCATCAGCAGGTAACGGAGTGTGCCGTCAGAGAGTTCACTGGCCGCCAGCGCGCGCAGGAGACCGTGCTGGCGAACCTCGATGGAAAACAGGCCATCGGTTTCGGTGATGCCGACACGACTGCCGGGAAACGCATCGTCGATGGCTGCGTCGAAGGCCTCGCGTTCGCCGATTTCCAGGATGGTCTGAATGGCAGCGGCCAGATCACTGCCGTCGGCGGCAAGTGCGGGTGTTCGGGTGCCGATGCGCGTCTGCCGTGCCGGCGCTTCGCGATCGGTCCGAAAATGGTCGTAGAACCGCCACGCACGCATACGCTCGCGCAAGGCCAGCAACTCGGCAGCCTGCCGTGGGTCGGCGGCGTGCGTCATCATGCTGTCGAACGGTGCGAGATCGGTCATGACGGCCTGCCAGCTACCGTCGCGATCACGAACCTGCACCAGCGGGCCGTTGCGTCGGGCAAAGGCGCTCGTGCGACCGAGACGCTTGCCGGACCAGACAGCCTCGGCCTTGACGATGGGGTCGCGCATGAACAGCGACGGAATGCCCGTGTACATTGACTCGTCCTCCTGAGGAGGCAGCCCCAGGTCGATCGCGTACCCGTAGTCATCATCGATGAAGCCGAGTCTGAGTGATACCGGTCCGCTGCGCGCCGTCCCCTGAATGGGTACTTCGCCGATCTTCATGCGGCGACTGATCCGCGCAGGCCCCGCCCAGATCGTCGACGGCAGCCCGCCTTCCGCCGAGAGCGACGCGATGGCCCGTCCCTGGGCGACATCGGCGAGCAGGCCGAGGGCGCGATACAGATTCGATTTGCCGCTGCCGTTCGCACCGGTGATCAGGGTCAGCCGATCGAGCGGCACGATGATGTCGCGCAACGAGCGGTATCCGGCAATGGCGATATGACTGAGCACGTCGGAGGGCAGGGGGAGAAGGCGGGAAAAGGGTGAAGTTGGAAAGAGGTAAAATAGTGCAGCGATGGGAACCGACAGGGTAATGGATCGCAGCCGATGCGCTGAAGCGGTATTCAGCTCTCGAGGCGCGACGGCCAGCTGTCCTTGAGCAGCCTCGACAGTGCGCGGTCCTTCAAGACAACGCCACCGGTCTGGCAGCTTGCGCAATAATTGGTCTCGTTGTTAGCGTAGACGATGCGCTGCACGGGTGAGTCGCAAACGGGGCACGGCTTGTTGTATTGCCCGTGAACGGCCATGTCAGGACGGAAGGCGGTCACCTTGTCGGGAAACCCATCACCCTGATGGCGGGCGTCTCTCAGGCGAACGATCCACTCGTCGAGAACGTCGCGTGTCGCGCTGTACAGTCGGGAGAGAATGTCGTCATCGACCTTTTGTGACAGCAGCATCGGGCTGAGGCCGGCACGATGGAGAATCTCGTCGGAGTAGGCGTTGCCGATACCGGAGAGTATGCGCGGGTCGGTCAGCGTTCGCTTGAGGGTATGGTTCTGCTCACGTACCCGCGCGATGAAACTGTCGCGGTCGGCGTCAAGCACTTCGAGGCCACCGGGGTTCATGGCATCGAGCTCGGTTCGTCCGCCCAGGAGGTGAATCGATGCGCGTCGCTTGCTGCCGGCTTCGGTCAGATAGAGGGTTCCCGTTGAGAAGCGCGCCGCGGCGAGAAGCTGCTTTCCAGCAGGAGGTTTTTTCCGGCTGCGGCTACGGCTGTCCGTTCCACTATCAGCACGTCCGCTTGCGCTACCGCCTGTATCAGCATCGAACCAGCGAAAGCGCCCGGCGATCATCAGGTGGATGACCAGGAAAGTCGCCTCGGAGGTGCCAATGACAACGCGCTTTCCAAGTCGCTCCATGCTGGCAATCGTCTGCCCGGCGAGCGAGGCCACCGAAGGCTCAACGGTACGCAAGACAAACGGACTGGCGATCTGCAGTGAGTCAATACGCGCGCCTTGCACACGTTCTTCGAGAGCTTCGCGATAGGCGATGATATCGGGCAGTTCGGGCATTTCTCACCGACGATCAGGAATGACGGGGACAATCAGCATGGCAGGGAAAAGCAAATGAGCGAGATCAGTTTCAGCAGCGATCAGAAGGCGGTCCTGGTCAAGGCGATTCAGGCCTGGTTCGCCGAGGAGCTTGATCAGGAAATCGGCAGCTTCCCGGCCGAATTCCTGATGGATTTCTTTACCGAGAAGATCGGAGCTTACTACTACAACCAGGGACTGCAGGACGCTCAGCAAATCTTCAGCGAGCGCATCGAGCACATCGGCGAGGCCATCTACGAACTCGAGCAACCGCTGGAACTTGAGCGCTAGGGGGCCGTCAGCCCGACGCGGGCACGGCCTTCGGGTGTCTTGATCGAGAAGTCCTCGCCCGCGATATCGTCGGCATCGCTCGTGCACAGCCAGGCGATGGCGCGTGCCGGCCACTCTGCGGGAATGTGGGCGTCCCAGTCGAGTTCGCTGACCGGATTGACCCCCGAGTCTCGGATGGCAACCTGCATGTCGGTCGCGACGGTGCCAGGGCTCAATCCGGCACAGCGAATGCCGTGCTCTGCGTATTCCTTGTGCACACAGCGCGTCAGGGACAGCACAGCGGCCTTGGTTGCGCAGTAGTGACTCCAGCCTTCGAGTGCGCCGGTCGCCGCCCCCGAACTGATGTTCACGATAACGCCACTGCCTTGCTCGACCATGGTCGGCAATACCGCACGCAGGCCGTGATAGACGCCCTTCAGGTTCACATCCACGACGTGACTCCATGCGTCAGGTGATGACTCGGCAATTCTGGCAACAGGGTCGATCAGGCCGGCATTGTTGACCAGAATATCGATGCGACCGTCAGCAAACTCACGGCAACGTCGGGCGGCCTTCTCGACATCACTCCAGTTGGCGACATCGCCTGCGACGGCGTCGGCTCGGCCGCCGTCGCGCCGGATCCCGTCGGCAAGTGCCTCGATCGCGTCGCGATTCCGGGCGAAGAGGACGACCGCAACGCCGCGACCCGCCAGTTCACGCGCCGTGGCCGCGCCGATTCCCCGACTGGCGCCGGTAATGATCGCGGCGCGACCGTTCAGCTCATCCATGCAGAAGTCCTCGCTGGTGGGGTGCATTGAAGTCGATGTCCGCGCCGATCGGCAGGATGCGATGCGGATTGATGCTCTCGTGACTCTGATGATAGTGGCGACGGGCATGCTCGAAGTGGCAGGTGTCGGCAATGCCCGGCCACTGATAGAGATCGCGGGTATATCCCCAGAGGTTCGGGTAGTCGACCAGCCGTCGTCGGTTGCACTTGAAGTGACCGTGGTACACGGGGTCAAAGCGCAGGAGCGTTGGTAGCAACCGCCAGTCGGCTTCGAGCGGGGTATCGCCGCACAGGAACCGCGAATCGCGTAGTTCTTCCTCTAGCCAGTCGAGGGTCTCGAAAAGAGGCACGATGGCCTCATCGTAGGCTGACTGAGAGGTGGCGAAGCCACACCGGTAGACACCATTGTTCAGCGTGTCGTAAACGCGCTGGTTGATCGCGTCGATCCGTCCGCGAGCCGATTCAGGGTAGTAATCTCCCGCTGCCGCGCCAACATCGTCGAACGCTGTATTGAACATGCGGATGATTTCGGCGGACTCGTTCGAGACGATCGTTTCCCGCTCCGTATCCCAGAGAATCGGCACGGTCACGCGCGATGTCACGTCTGACTGTGCGCGGACGTACAGCTCGCGAAGGTAGCTCGCGCCGAACAACTTGTCGCCAACGATGCCGTCGTCGTCCGCTGCGAAGGTCCAGCCGTCTTCCGCCATGTACCAATGCACGAACGATACGCTCACGAGGTCTTGCAGGCCCTTCAGTGCACGATAGATCAAGGTGCGGTGCGCCCAGGGACAGGCGTAGCTGACATACAGATGGTATCGCCCGGCTTGCGCCTCGAAGCCGCCCTGACCGCTCGGGCCGGCTGCGCCGTCAGGCGTCACCCAATGGCGAAATTGACTCTCGCTCCGTTCGAACTTGCCGCCGGTCGAATCAGTGTCGTACCACCGATCCTGCCACTTGCCATCGACCAGGAGTCCCATTGTCTGTGCTTTCCGAGAACGAAGAAAGCAGGCACGATAGCGGCTCGTGCTACCGATCGCCAGTGCACCTGCAAAGAATGCCCGGTTAGATATCCAGAGCCAGACGAACCAGCCCAAGCACCGCCAGAGCGATCAGCAGCAGCAGGCAGAAACGACGATAGAACGGTTGCAGTGACGGGCGGAAAAGCCGGATGCCGAGCAGCACGCCAACAATGATCAGCGGCGCGAAAACGGCGGCTCGTTTGAATGCGAGTGAATCGAGCATGCCGGAAGAGGCCAGCCAGAGACTGCTCGTGAACATGCTGATGAACAGGTACAGGACGAGCGATGCCCGCATGCTTCTGGGTGGAGCGTCGCGGGCGAGCACGTAGAGCGCGACAACCATGCCACCAATGCTTGCGAGACCGGTGGCGATACCCGCGACGAGGCCCGACGCGTACAGGCCGGGTCGTGTGGCGAGGAAGGCGGGAGAGCTTCGGGTGAGCTGGAGCGCCGCCAGCACCAGAATCAGGATCAGAGCCACCATGCGCGAGACGTCGGTAGGCAAGGCGCGGGTAGCGTAGAGGCCCAGGGGCACGCCGATGGTCGAGCCGATGGCCAGTCCCACGACGACCTGCCTGTCGGCATCACGCAAACCGCCACGGAACATCAGCACGCTGGCGACCATCTCGAGAATGATGCAGAGCGGAATTAACGAGACGGGCGGAATGACCATGGCCATGCTCGCCATGATCAGTGCTGACAGGGCGAAGCCCGCGAATCCACGGACAATCGATGCGATGAAGATCGCGACGATTGAATAGCTCAATGCGCCCGGACTGAGTTCGAGTGCCGCGGCCAGATAAGCATAGGCTTCGACCGGCTCAAGCACTGTGCTGATGCACAGACAATGTAGGTTCGGTGGTCGAGTCCATGCGTGACGAGGATGCCTCAGGCAAGATACGCGGCACCGTAGCAGCAAAACCTTGCAGGGGGAAAAATGGCCGGAACCTGGATTGTCTATTTATCGGGTGAGATTCACACCGATTGGCGGGAACGCATCATGAACGCATCGGAGGCGGCAAAGCTGCCGATGGTGTTCACGTCGGCAGTCACGAATCACGGCGCTAGCGACGCGGCGGGGGACATTCTGGGTGATGTGCCGGCCGGATTCTGGCGTGATCAGCAATCCTCGCGCATCAACAGCATGCGTACGCGCACGTTGATCGAACGCTGCGATCTGGCAGTGATCCGCTTCGGCAAGGAATACAAGCAGTGGAATGCGGCCTTCGACGCCGGTATTTGCTCAGCACTCGGCAAGCCCTATGTCACCTTGCACGATGCCGATATCGTGCATCCGCTGAAGGAGGTCGACGCCGCTTCCGCCGGCTGGGCCGAAACGCCCGAGCAGGTTGTCGATGTGTTGCGCTATGTCACTGGAGATCCGTCGGCCGCAGGTACTTCAGCAGCGGCGAACGTGACTTCGTCGTGAGTCTCGACATCGCGAATCGGCATGCGCGTGCCGCGACCATCGTCGAGGAAGCCGCTACCCGCGCCATGGCATTCTTTCGCGATCCGGACGCCTTGACGATCGAGTCCAAGGGTCGCCAGGACTGGGTGTCACAGGCTGATCGAGAGGTCGAGCTGCAGATTCGGGCGGCACTTGCTGCGTCGTTTCCCGACGATGCGATCGTCGGCGAAGAACACGACAATGTCACGGGCACCAGTGGCTTCACCTGGGTCATCGATCCGATCGACGGCACGACCAACTTTGTCAACGGTACGCCGCACTGGTGCGTGGTGCTGGCAGGTGTATACGATGGCGAAACGGTTGTCGCGCATGTACACAATCCCAATGTCGGTGAGGCCTTTTCCGCCTGTCGCGGGCAGGGCGCTTTTCTCAACGGATCGCCCATTCGTGCTGCCGACGTGTCCTCGCTCGACACCGGCACACTTTGTGTCGGTCACAATGCAAGGGTGGAATCAGAACTCACAATCTCCCTGATAACGGCCCTGCTGGATGCCGGTGGGCTCTTTCAGGGCAGTGGTTCGGGCGCGCTTGATCTTGCCAAGGTTGCCTGTGGTCGCGCCATCGGCTATTGCGAGCCACACATGTTTGCCTGGGATTGTCTGGCCGCGCTCCTGCTTGTCGAGGAAGCGGGCGGGCGCGTGCAGCCCTTCGATTTCCAGGCAATGATCGACGGCGGAGGTCGGGTCGTTGCGGGCTGCCCGGGGGTTCATGATGCGTTGGTGGCGATGACCGACCAGGCCTATGGGGTCAGTGGTAGGTAACATCACGTTGATGCATCGCCGCAGCTGGCGCGTGTTGAAGTGGCGTCGATCGACGCTTCTAAGACGGGTGGTCGGTCGAATCGACTACCTGTGTATTCAGCGAGACGCTGCGACCATCAGCCCCACCCGCCTCGAGCGCATTGCCCGCGCGAACCCGGATCGGGCTCACGCGTTTAGAACTCATGCCCTGGGTGCATTCTTCCCTGACGATCTCGAGCTTCTTCACCACCAGCGCTCGACGTTGGGCGCTCGATTCGCTCTCTTGCATCTCGCGGCGTTCGGCGTCGATGGCGCGGCAGCGCGTGAGCACAGAGGCAGCGAAACCTACCCGGTAGTCGAATCCGGCTCGTCGGCCGGCCGCGACACTTCCATCGCGCTTGCGTCTGACGAGTGAACGTTCCATGGCGTCAGTCAGGTACGCGAAGGTCAGCCCGGCGACTTCGGCGTCAACCGCATAGCCCCGAAACTCGAGCTCACGATGGCTGATGACGACGCAGTCGTGAAGTAGTGCCACGGCGCTCGACAACAGCGAGACATGGGCCGGTACACGATTGGCGGTGGCGCGAAACGCGGTCGCACCGAAAGCCGACGTTTGCAGATCGGCTTCGGTGATCCCGAAGCGTGCCATCAGCGCCTGACAACGGCGCAACGCGATCTCGGCCTCATGCGGGCTCGATTCGGTCTGGCTACTCATGCGATAGAGCTTCGCTACACGGGCGAACAGCTTGTCGCGCTCGACGCCGTCGGATGGAAGCGTCTCAGTCGACTTTGCAGTCCCGCCGCGTTGCTGGCCGCCGCTCACGGTTGGTAGCTCACAGGTGGTAGATCGTGTAGCCGTAGTACCCGGCAAACCCCGCCAGCGCCAGGGCGAGGAGCGGCAGCGCCCTGACAATCGCTACCGGCATCCGCGCAGGGACAAGCAGGCAGGCGCCGATGACCAGCATCAGCGCACCCGAACCGAGGGCGGCGTGTCCCCAGTGTTCGCCCAGATGGCGCAGTCCGTGCCACAAGGCGTTCCAGCATCCCGCAAGCAGCGCGATCGTGCCGAACAGTTGCGAGACCTTGCCGGTTCCCGAGCGCCCGGTGGTGGGCACGATGGCGGACACGATCACGAACACCGAGACTAATATCATGCAGACCGTCATGACCATGCCCATCGATAGACTCTCTTGTTCGTTGCAGAAGGCTTGACAGCGTATGCCCGCAATCCTATCCTTCGTCGCTTCGTGGGGCTATAGCTCAGCTGGGAGAGCGGTTGCATGGCATGCAACAGGTCCGCGGTTCGATCCCGCGTAGCTCCACCACTTTCTGCATCACCACCCGAAACTCGCCCCGGTAGCCTCTGAAGGGTAGGGCGAAAGTGTCGGGTCTGTTACCCGTTTCGCGGTGGAAGGCCAGATTGTCAGGTAGTGCGGTGCCTACGCATCGACTCCGGATGTGAAGAGTCGGGTGTGGAGGTCGAGCGCGGTGCGAAGTGAAATGTCGCTTCGATATCATCATCGAGGGCGGCCAGAATTTTCGTGAGTCTGTCCAGCGTAAAACGCTCAAGCTCCGCGTTGCGAATGCGCGAGAGATCTGCGGCCGCAAATCCGGTCAGCTCGGCGGCTTTTCGCACAGTGAGGGACTGGTCATCAACGGCGCCGATGATCTGCGCAGCCAAGATTGCCTTGCCATACCTGATATCAGCATCGGGCTCCCCATGGTTTCGAAAGATATTTCCACTACCTCTCACCAACTCAAAATCGTCATCACTCATCGCATCAGTTCATCTTTCAGCCGTCTACGCACAAGGTCGATATCCGGCTTTGGGGTCTTGATACCTTCTTTCGATTTCTTCTTGAAGGCAGGGAGAACCCAAAGTTCTCCCGCGATCTCGGTCACATAGACCGTCCGATAGGCATCGCCTCGGTGGCGCAAGGCAATCTCTCAGGCGCCAGAGCCGTTCGCGCCGCTTACGCCTCCAGGTTACAAATGCGATTGTTGTAGGTGGTGATCAAGGTCGGGCTGCCAATGACGAACCGGCAAGGCATCTGGCCATAAACGCATTGCTCTTTCTGCTCGAAAGTCATCTATCTTGATGATATTGTTGTACAAATGATGGAGAATGAACAGAGCGCAGAAACGGCCAGGAATGAGCCACAAGATCGCGGGGAAGCGGTCACGTTGATGGAGCCGATGCTGATACAGCATGATTCCCGGCAACGTGACGAATTGGCAGATTTGGCACTGGAGCTGACAGCCCGCTCCACCGCCCTGCGCCACAGCCTGCCCGACGGCGTAGTGTGTGCGCTGGCTACCCTCGTGCGGTCAATGAATTGCTACTACAGCAATCTCATTGAAGGGCATGACACTCACCCCATCGATATCGAGCGGGCTCTCAATGACGATTACAGTCAAGACCCGATCAAACGTGACCTCCAGCTCGAGGCACGCGCGCACATCTCTGTGCAGCAATGGATCGATGATGGCGAAGGCGTAGCGGGGCAAGCGACCAGCGCAGACAATATTTTCGCCATGCACCGTCGGTTTTGTGAGTTGCTCCCGAAAAGTCTATTGCAGGTTGAGCATGCCAAGACCGGTGAGCGCATCGATATTGCGCCCGGAGCATTGCGGCAACGTGACGTGCAGGTTGGCCGCCATGTCGCGGTCAGCCCCGGCGCCCTGCCGCGATTTCTAGTGCGGTTTGAGCATGCATATGCTCGTTTGGGCAAGGTCGATGCCATCGTAGGTACAGCAGCGGCGCACCACCGGCTTTTATGGATGCACCCATTCCTGGATGGCAACGGACGAGTTGCGCGGCTGATGTCGAATGCGATGCTGCGAGACGCTCTGGATACGGGCGGAATCTGGTCGATCGCCCGGGGGCTGGCACGCAATGACAGTGCTTATAAAGCGCATCTGGCTAATTGCGATCTGCCGCGCCGCAATGATCTGGACGGACGGGGCCAACTCAGTGAAAGGGCCTTGTCGGAATTTGCACACTTTTTCCTCACGACCTGTATTGATCAGGTCAAATTCATTGAGGTGCTGATACAACCCGAGCAACTGCATGCCCGAATAAAGAACTGGGCGGCGGAGCAAATTCGCCTGGGCGCTTTGCCGGACGGTGCAGATATCATTCTGGAGAGCGCGCTCTATCGCGGTGAGGTACCGCGCGGAGCAGTTGCCGGGTTGGTGGGTGCGAGTGAGCGCAGCGCACGGCGGGTAACAGCCGCTCTTTTGAAGCGAGGTGTCGTTGTGGCACAAACGCAGCGCAAGCCCTTGCGATTGGCATTCCCCGCTACATTGGCCTCACGCTGGATGCCGGGGTTGTTTCCCGACAAAGTGTGAGAATGTCACCTTGAAAAGCGATGTTGAAAAACGCAACCATTCAGGATGCAGCGCGATTACAACAAGAAGCGCAACGCTCACCGCACAAGCGTGCGGATGTCCTGAACGTGGGTGCAGGCTTGGATTAGCTGGATATGGGTTTCCGGGGTGATTCTGTTTGGATTGAGGTCGTAGACGGGATATCCCCAAGTGATGCCCCCGACGTGCTCGGCAACGGCTTCCTTGAAAACGAGGTGTACGCGAACTTGCTCCTCCGATGAGCGATCACTCGCAATGCACGCTCACGTTGAACAGGATGACGTCGAGTCCCCCCGGCAGGTCGATCATGGCTACGCACGAGTGACTCGTCTCGCCCGCCAGGCTCCCGCTCGGCACGACTCTCGGTTCCTCGAGCTCATCGCCGACGCGAAACTGTAATTGCGCGAGACACGACCCGCCCGTCGCTGTCGTGCCGCTCGGGCAGGTCGCGGTGCAGCGTTGAGGCTCGTCGTCTTCATCGTCGCGCACGCAGGACTCGCTCACGAGCGTGCGCGTCGCCCCCCCGCCATCCGCCCCGCCGCCGGCCGACACGACAACGTTCCGAGTCGACACGCGCCACGTCTGGTCGAAGGTCTGGAGCTGGTAGGTGCCGGGCTCGACATCGCACGGCACGCCGGTTCGGCTGTCACAGACGACGGCGTATGTTCCCGGGATAGGACCGGACAACTTCGCCTGAGCGATATCCGGACCGCTCGGGAGGGCGTAGGGAACGGCGAATGCCGCACCTGAGCAGGTGAGCAGGACAGCAGCGGCAGATGCCGTGCGAAAGAGTGTGGTCATGGCGGTCTCCGAATCCTCGAGGGGCGGTGCCGATAGGGTCGGCACTGCTGCGGGTGCCAAGGGAATCTCCCGGCGCTCGTCCAGTTTGCAGAAGGAGCGCGTCAAGGTGTCGACACGTGGTAGCTATGCGCCGTCGTCGTTCTGGCGGTCGACGACGCCGACTTGCTTTCCGAAATAGTGCGCGGCCGGACCGGAATCACCACTGCCGAGTAGCCACATATCCGACGGCGGTGGACCTTTCGTCAACACTACCAAACCGTCAACGCGCCTACGTCGAACTCCACGGATCGTAAGACCCGAAATTCCACAGCTGCCCTTCCGGATCACGACAGGAAAATCCACGCCCACCGTAGTCTTCGTCCCGAGGGCCCATGACAATTTCTGCCCCGGCAGACTTCGCCTTGTCGCAGAGGCCATCGACATCCTCGACGATGATGTACGCACTTTGCGTGACTGCTCCGACTCGGTCTGCTGTCCCATCTTGTCTGTCGCGCGACAGCAGAGCACCAAACTCGTCGTCTCGCACGGAACCGAGCATGATCATGCTGTTGCCCAGGATCAGCTGTGCATGCGCGATGCCTCCCGCCCCGTCCTCGACGACAAGATGTCGAGTGAAGCCGAACGCTTCGCTGAGCCAGGCGATCATCCGTTCAGCGTCGTGATAGCGCAGGGTGGGAATGATGGTGCTTGTCATTTTCTTCCTCCGTCGGTCTGGGTTGTCTTGCGAGCGGCCGGCGCTGTAGTCTGACGAATGACCAATGACGTTGTCAGAACGTGCCGTGCTTGCACTGAGTCGCGGCGCTCGAGCCGCCCCAGCAACAGCTGAAATGCCTTGCGTCCGGCTTCCTCCGAGCGATTCGAGACGGTCGTCAAGGCGGGCCAGGTTGCGGCACCGAGGACATCGTCGCAGCCGATGACGCTGCAAGCGTCGGGAACCGCGACGCCCTTTTCGGCGAGTCCCGCGAGGACACCTTGAGCGACCAGATCATCGAACGCGATAATCGCCGTCGCGCCGACTCGAAGCAAAGCTTTCACTGCGCCGCGGCCGCCCTCGAACGTGGGGGTCTCGGCTGGTACGGTTCTGACTTTCAGGCCGGCGTCTGCGCCAGCGCTCTCGACGGCTGTACGCCGTTCGGCGTTTGACCAGGAGGCTTCTGGCCCGGCGACGTAGGCCACACCTGCATGGCCGAGAGTCGCGAGGTGCAGCACGGCTTCACGCGTACCGGCGGCGCTGTCGATCAGGACGCGTGGCAGACCAACCAGGTCGCGATTGACGAGAACCAGCGGACACCGAGTGGCGAGGACGAGAATCTCTTCGTCCCGCATACGTGGCGACACGAGCACCATGCCTTCGACCTGTGCGGCGAGGCGGCGAGCAAGGCGTACCTCGCGCTCGGCACTCTCTCCCGAGCTGCCGAGAAACACGCAACGGTCGGTGGCCTCGGCTTCTGTCTGCACTTCGGCGATGAGCGGCGGGAAGAAGGGATTTGCGACATCGGGGACGAATACCGCGATGTTTCTGTGTAGGCCGGTGCTGAGCGCTCGTGCTGTCGGATTCGGGCTGTAGCCAAGCTGTGCCGCCGCTTCGCGCACACGCAGGATTGTGGCTTCGCTGATTCTTTCGGGGCGGCTGAAGACGCGTGACACGGTCGAACGCGACACGTCGGCTGCCTTCGCAACGTCGCTGATGGTCGGTTCGGGAGGACGATTCATCGAAGGTCGGCCGGATTCATCACGCCATTGTCTCGCACTGACGCAGGCGTCGACACGATTCCGCAAGCTTGACATGCAACCGGTTGCACGGGATGCTGGAACCAAGGCGTATCGGGGCCACCCGACCAGGCAGTCTGCGGTGCGACAGGTGGCCCGGTCAGGCGGCACGACACGGCGGCCCGGTCAGGCGGCCCGGATCTGAAGCCCGACAAGGTGCGCCGAACGGACCCGATTTGGCGTGGTGCCCGAGGATTTTCATGACGAATGCTCGATCGTCGACAGGCCAGACTCTCGAAGTCAAACGCTTCGAAGATCGCATGGCGCTCGGCGCCGCGGCAGCCAGCGACATCGCAGACTTCTTGCGTGAGGTGCTCGCGAATGGCCCGGTTCGTATGGTACTCGCGAGCGCACCGAGCCAATGGGAGACGCTGCAAGCGCTCGCCGCGATGTCCGGTATCGACTGGTCTCGCGTGACCGTCTTCCACATGGATGAGTACATCGGCCTGGACCCGAGCGATGAGAGACGCTTCGGCAACTGGCTGGTATCGCATTTCATTGAGCACGTATCGGTCGGCGCATTCCTCGCGATCGAGCCCGGTGAGGATGCTGCCGCCGAAGCCGAGCGCTATGCCGCCTTGCTGGCAGCGGCACCGATCGACCTGGTCTGTCTCGGTATCGGCGTCAACGGGCATATCGCTTTCAATGATCCACCGGTCGCCGACTTTGTCGATCCGCTTGCCGTGAAGGTGGTCGAGCTGGACAGGATTTGCCGACAGCAGCAAGTCGACGAGGAGTGCTTCGCCACGATCGATGAAGTGCCGACGCATGCGCTCACCCTGACCGTTCCCCGGCTGCTCGACGCCGGGCGGATGTTCTGCATGGTGCCAGGGGCGAACAAGCGCGAAGCGGTAGCCGCCACGCTGAACGGGCCGTTGACGCCGAACTGTCCTGCCAGCGTGCTGCGCACGCATCGGCAATGCACTCTCTACCTCGATAGCGAGTCTGATCCGCGATGAGCGATGCCGGGAAAGGGCCAGCCCTACGACTCGACGCGAATGCGCTTTGTGTCGAGTATCTCGACACCGTCCATCAGCTGATGCGGCGCATTCTGGTCGAGGAGGAAGGCGCCATGGAGCGTGCCGCGACGCGTCTCACAAAGCAGATCACCGACGACCGGCTGGTGCATGTGTTCGGACCCGGCGGGCATTCGAACCTCGCCGCGCAGGAAATCTTTTTTCGGGCAGGGGGGCTCATGCATGTCTCGGCGATCCTCGACGAAGGCACACTGCTCTCGAACGGTGCGTTGCGCTCGATGGCGATGGAGCGTACGCCGGGCTACGGCCGTGTCGTGGTACGCGATGCGCGATTGGGTGACGGCGACGTGCTGCTTCTGGTCAACGCCTACGGTATCAACGCCGCGCTCATCGATGCCGCGCTCGAGGCGCGCGAGCGTGGTGTGTACCTGGTCGGCGCAAGTTCGCATGCCCATGCGTTCGGTACTGCAGCCGATCATCCGGCTCGCCACCCGAGTGGTGCCAACCTGCATGATGTGGTCGATATCGCCATCGACACCAAGGTCGCGATTGGTGATGCGGCTCTGCAGGTCGAGGGCGTCGGCGAACCGATCGCGGCCGTGTCGACCTTTGCCAATGCGTTTGCGTTGAATTGCCTGGTGATCCGCACGGTTGCGCTGCTGGTCGAACGCGGTGTCGAACCACCGGTCTGGCGCAGCGGCAACGCACCCGGCGGCGATGAAGCCAACGCACGTTTTCTCGAGCGCTTTCGCGACAGGGTGCGCGCGCTTTGAGCCGGAATAATCTGACATCGGAGACGGTGACGGGTCGGGACCCGTCGAGCGGCAAGCCGTTCCGCGTTGCGATCGAGGCGGGACACATCGCGCGCATCGATCATGATCTCGAGTTCGGACAAGGGTCTGGCGGCACCGCGTTCGGCAAAGAACAACACGCGGTCCACGACGTCGAGGGACTGCCCTGGCTTTCGGCGGGCTTTGTCGATCTGCAGATCAACGGTTACGGGGGCGTCGATTTCAACGACGACACGATCGACGCCGAGTCGCTCGAAGCGCTCGCCGACAGGCTGCTCGAACTCGGTGTCACCACGTTCCTGCCGACCTTGATCACTGCCTCCGAGGAGGCACTCGTCTCGCGCTTGTCAGCGATTGCCGCAATGCGGCGTTCTTCGACCCGTCTACAACACATGATTCCGTTCGTGCATGTCGAGGGCCCTTTCATCTCGCCGGAGGATGGGCCCCGTGGCGCGCACCCGGTACCACACGTTCGTGCGCCGGACCTCGACGAGGTGGATCGATGGCAGACGGCGTCGGGTGGTCTCGTCGGTATGGTGACGCTATCGCCGCACTGGGAGAACACATCGACCTTCATCAGCGCACTCGTCGATCGCGACATTCATGTCGCGATCGGTCACACACATGCGGAACACGAGGCCATTGTGGCAGCGGTCGACGCTGGTGCCGTGCTCTCGACACACCTCGGCAACGGAGCCGCAGCTGTATTGCCACGGCACCCGAACTTCCTCTGGAGTCAACTGGGTGAGGATCGTCTGACCGCGACCTTTATCGCCGACGGCCACCACCTGCCGGCTGCGACGCTGCAAAGCATGGCGCGCGCGAAGGGACCCTCCCGACGCGTGTTGGTGTCCGATACGGTCGCACTCGGCGGGCTCGCACCCGGACGCCACGAACAGAGCGTGGGTGGATCGGTCGAGCTTGCAGCCAACGGGCGTCTGTCGCTCGCGGGTACGCCGTATCTCGCTGGTGCCGCGCTGCCGCTACACGTCGGCATCGCCAACACGGTCAATCAGACGAGTCTGTCGCTCGGTGACGCGGTGGCGATGGCCACGTTGAACGCCGGGCGATTCGCCGGTGGGCGTGGCTTGGTCGCACCGGGCGCGAGTGCCGATCTTGTGTTGTTCATGCACGAACCGGGATGCGTGGGACTCGACATTCGCGGATGCTGGCTGGCGGGTGAGCGGGTGTACGCCGCCTGATGCACGTCGGCGCCGCCAGTGTAGACATCACACCTGCGTCAGGATTGGCGATGGCAGGCTTCGCCGCCCGCACGATGCCGGCAACCGGGCGTCATGACGCGTTGACTGTGCGCGCGCTGGTTGTCGAGGACACCGCCCTCATCGTTTGCGACGTGCTCGGGCTGGATGCCGCAACGACAACGCGCATTCGCCAGTGCGCGCCGCTGCCGGACGAGAACGTGGTCGTTACTTCCACGCACACTCATGGCGCACCCGGCGCCATGCCGGATCGGCTCGGCGGCAGCGTGTGTCATCGGTTCATCGCATCGCTAGAGGCAGGCTGCAATACGGCCATCGAGCGTGCCTTGGCGAATGCCCGCCCTTGCCGCCTCGCCATCGGCAACGGGACGGAGCCCGATGTTGCGAAAAACCGCCGTCATGCCGACGGGACAGTCGACACGAACCTGCCGGTCGTGCGCTTTATCTCCGAGGCCGACGAGCAGACCGTGGCGATTCTCATCAGTCATGCCTGTCACCCGGTGGTGCTCGGTGCTGACAACCGTCTTTATACGGCTGACTATCCTCATTTCGTGCGTGAACAGCTCGAGTCGGCATTGCCGGGCGCTATCGCCTTTCATCTCACCGGGGCTGCCGGTGATGTGAACTCGGGGCACGCGGCAATCGATTCACTGAGCCTTGCGGCACAGTCGTCGAGAAGCTTTGCCGAAGCCCGGCGCATCGGTCGCGCGGTTGCCGAGGCGGCGATGGCGACGCCCCTGGCGCTGTCGGCAAGCGACAAGATCGCTGTCTACACTGAAGAGATCGAACTTGATTTCTGCCGCCGCGAGAGCCGCTCGTTCAGGGAGTTGGCGGTCGACTGGCAATCGAAGCTGGATCGCGCCACGGCGGTGGAGCGCACGCTGCTGTCCATCTGGATCGAGTGGGCCGAGCGATCAGCCTCGACGCCCGGTGACGCAAGCCCGGCACCGCTCGCCTGTCGCATCGCGCTGTTGCACTGGGGCGATCTCGCGATTGCGACGTTCCCCGGAGAGATCTTCGCAGCCATGGCGGAAGAGGTTCGCTGGAGGCTGGATGGCCCCATGGTCACGATCGTCGCGGGCTATGCAGACGACGTGCCTGGGTACATTCCGCCGGCAGAGGAGTTTGCTCATGGTGGCTACGAGATCGACGAGGCCCATCGCTTCTATGGCCTGCCCGCCAGCTTCGCCCCGGATTCGGTCGCCCGCCTGCTCGCGGGCGTCGAGCGGCTTGCCCGACGTTCGTCCGCGTTACCCCCGTTCATCCACACCCTTGGAGAATGAGCATGATCCGTTACCGTTCGCTTGTAAATTCCCTGCGCGATATCAAGATCGCGTCGTCCGACGCCTCCCGCCTCAACTCGCCTGTCAGCCGCCTCGCCGCGGGTATAGCCGGCGTTCTCGCGCTTGGCGCGAGTACCGTGAACGCCGAGGAACTCAAGGTCTGGAGCGGTTATCCCGAACTCGCCCCGTTTTATGAACGGGTTGCCGAGGGACTGAGTGACAAGTATCCCGACCTCGACATCGTGGTGGAGGCGATTCCGCTACGGGAGCATGAAAAGCGCGTGGCCCTCGGCTTGAGTTCGGGTTCCGCCGGCGCTGTCGTGGTCGAACTGCCGAAGTCGACCGCGAGTCGTTACCTGGAGAACGATCTGCTGACGCCGGCGCCGGAAGATGTTGTCGCCGCGGTAAAGGACTCGGGCAACTATGGCGAGTTCTTCGTTGACGCAGCCTCCTTCGGCGACACCCTGTACGGTGTGCCATTGTTTCGTGGCCAGGGTGCACTGTTCTACAACACCGCGATGTTCCAGGAGGCCGGGCTCGACGGGCCGCCAGAGACCATGGCCGAATACACGGACTACGCCGACAAGCTTACCCAGCGTGACGCCGACGGCAATCCGAGCGTGTCGGGCTGGAGTCTTCGCCTGTCAGGCGGAGGCCAGGGCATTGCCGAGAAATTCTGGATCAACATGTTCCAGTACGGCAGCAACCTGATGGAGGAAAGCAGCGATGGTCTGTGGCGTGCGACGATCGACAACGATGCGGGGCGCGCAGCGTTCGCACAGTACCTCGACAATGTTCACGTCAAGAAGAATGTCACGGTCGAGATGCCGGCTGATGCGGAAGCCTTCGAGCGCGGGCAGACCGCGATGTTCATCCGTGAGTCCTGGGTCATCGGCGACATCGCCGCCAAGGCGCCTGATCTCGAGTATGCCACCGCACCGCTGCCGGTCGGATCGATCGCGTTGCCGGCCAACCTGTTCGTGAGTGCAGAGGGTGACGTCGCGCAGGCTGCCTGGGACTACGCACTGGCCAGCAATGAGGCTGAACACCTTGTCTGGATGCTCGACAACGTCGGTTGGCTGCCCAATCGCGGCGACGTCGACTATTCGAGCGTGCTCGACGTGACCCCGGCGCTCGGCGCCTTTGTCGACTACCCCGAGGGCTACGAGTTCTTCACCTTGCCGGCGATCGGTCCGATCGAGGAGATCCTGACCCGGGTTGCCGCCACCTTGACCGATGCTTTCGCGAATGCAGACCTGGCCGGTAACGATTCCGGAATCGATGAGACGCTCGCGGGGCTCGAAGCCGACGTGAACAAGATTCTCGATCGGGAAGGGCTGCTCGCCGAGTAGCCTTAACGGAGCTTTGACAAAACGGCCACCGGGGCGTGTACCCCGGTGGCTATCTCAACCGTGTACAACGAATACCTTGATCAAGCGTAGACGATTCCTGTTTGCCATCGCCGCCCTGCTGCCGGTGCTGGCGATCTACGCCTGGGTGCGCGTGATGCCCATCGCGGAAATCCTGCGTCTGAGCTTGCATCGCTGGGACATCATCTCGAAGAACAAGCCGTTCATCGGTCTCGACAACTTTCGCGAGCTGTTGGGTGATGACCTCTTCGTGACCGCTCTGACCAATACCGCGATCATCGCCTTCGGCGTACTCGCGATCACGATTCCGCTGTCGCTTGCGATAGCCGGACTCATTCACCATCGCACCCGTTCGCGCTTCGCCGGTGTCTGGGAAACCGCGATCTTCATTCCACACGTCGTCTCGCTGGTGCCGGCGGCGATGGCCTGGAAGTGGATCTTCGACGCCAAGCTCGGGCCATTGAACGCCTTGCTTGCGAACGTCGGCATCGCGCCGCGTGCCTGGTTGTTCGACCCGGTCTGGTCGATCGTCTGCATCATCGTGTTGTGCAGCTGGCAGGCGCTTGGCTACGCTGTGCTGATCTATCTGGTCGGCTTCAAGAACCTCCCGAAGTCGCTGTACGAGGCCGCCGAGCTCGACGGTGCCAGCGGTCTGCAGCGCTTCCGCTTCCTGTCGGTGCCGATGCTCAAGCCGATCACGCTGTACGTCTCGGTCGTGACCCTGGTCTCCGGTTTCAACGTCTATGCACAGGCCTTCGTGCTGGCCTCCGACTCGCAGGGAGCTCCAGGGCGGCAAGTCAGAGTGCTGGTGCTAGACATGCTCGAGAACGCCTTCAGAAATTACCGCGTCGGCTACGCCGCATCCGAAGCGGTGGTGCTGCTCTGCATCGTCCTCATCCTGACGCTCATTCAGTTCTCGCTGTTGCGTGAGAGACGTCGCTCATGACTGTGGCAACGGGCAAGAGTCTGGCGAAGCGCGAGGGTCGGCGCTCATGACCCTTGCAAAGCACGAGAGCACGGCAAAGCGCGGGAGTTCGATCGTTGACGCGACGAGTCCGGTACATCGCATGCCGACGCGAGGACGATTACGCACGCGACTGACGAATCTTGCCATCGACGCACTGCTCGCCATCTTCAGCCTCGCGATGATCATGCCGCTGGTGCTGCTCGTGGCCAACGCGTTCAAGACGCCCGCCGAGATGCTGGCCTGGCCACCGACCGTCGTGCCCGACGCGCCGACCCTCGCGAACTTCCGTGCCGTGCTCGGCGATACGCCCCTCCTGCGCTGGATCGCCAACAGCCTGCTGTTCGCTGTGCTGTCGACGATCGCGATCGTCGCAACATCGTCCATCGCAGGCTACATCCTCGGCAAGTTCCGATACCGCACGCTCAGCGTCGTGTTCGCCATCATTCTGGCAACGGCCATCGTGCCGTTCGAGGTGTACATGATTCCGCTGTATTTCCAGGTCCAGAAGCTCGGCCTGCTGAATTCGACGGCGGGCTTGCTGGTCGGCTACCTGGTCATGAGTTTCGGCATCTTCCTGATCCGCCAGAATGTCATCCACTCGATTCCCGACGAATTGCTCGAGGCCGCGCGTATCGATGGCGCCGGTGAGCTGTGGATCTTCTTCCGCATCGTGCTGCCACTGTTGCGCGGTGCCTTGGGAGCGCTCGCCGTGCTGGCCTTCTTCCAGGCATGGACGGCCTTCGCCTGGCCGCTGATTGTCGCGACTTCCAAGGATGCGTACACCATCGAGGTCGGACTTGCCTTGTTTCAGACGGGCTATACCGTCGACCTGGGCCGCTTGAGTGCGGCCTCTGCGCTGGTGCTGATACCGTCAGTCGCCCTGTTCGTGGTGCTGCGCAAGAATTTTGTCGAGGGCATCGCCGCGACGGGCCTGAAGGAGTGAACAGCGGCAGGGCATTCCTTGCGTCGCGTGTCGATCACTACATCGACGAGAATCGCGCGACCCTTGTCTGGATGCTGGATAGGCTCGCGCGCGGTCGGACCGGTGCATTCGTCGATACCAAGTTCGACGCGATCAAGCGTCGCGACTATGGCGATGCCGACGGTCTCCGCGGACCCGGTTTCACGTATGCCTGGATCCAGGGCCGTGCCCTCGAGGCACTGGTGACCCATGCGGCGTTCTTCGAACACGTGGATCCGCGTCTTGCCGAGCGGCTGGACGCCGCTGCCGTTGCCTTGTATGACGCGTTGGAGTCGCTTGTGCCTGCCGAGGGGCAAGTCGCGTTCTGCTATGACAAAGACGGCACACCCCTGGCAACGGCTTCGCATGGAAAGGGCGGGGTGCCGGCCCGGGAGCAAGGTCGGGTGCGAGCCCAAGAGCAAGCCCGGGGGCCAGAAATCCGAACCTACTCCGACGTGTTCGTCGTGAAGGGCCGGATCGCCGCGGCAGCACGTTTCCACCCGGCAGCCCTTGCCAGTCATCTTGCCGTGCTCGACGACATCGTGGCGGCGATCGAGCAGGGTCGCTTCCTGCGTGACGAAAGTCGTGACATCGATGCGCGAGCGCTGGCCGCCGAGGATGAAGATTACGGCCCCCGGATGATTCTTCTCGGTGCGGCGGCCTTGCTGCACCGCCTGGACTGCGCCGCGCACGACACGTTCTCGGAGCGCTTCGTCGAGCATGTCCTGATGCACCACGTCGATGTGCACAGTGGGCTGCTTGCCGGCGCACCAGGAGGCTCGAGTTGCAATGTCGGTCACGCGATCGAGTTTGCGGGGTTTGCATTCGAGGCGCGTCGCCAGCACATGACCAGCGCGATGGCAGACACGCTCGCGGATCTGGTCGAACGCCACTTCGAGGCAGGCTTCGAGACACCCGGGCTCAGACTCGAGGTCGCGCTTCCGAGCGGGCAGCCGACAAGCGAGTTTCGGCCGTGGTGGTGTCTGCCGGAGACGATTCGTGCAGCTGCCCTTGCCCATGCAGCCACGGGAAGGTCGTCCCTGCTCGATGTCTGGCGACGCGCCGACGAGGCGTTCTTCACCCACTACCGACTGCCGGACGATACTGCGCCTGTTGCCTACCAGACGCTGGACGATCGGGGTCCGATCGATCATGTACCAGCCACGCCCGATCTCGACCCGGCCTATCACACGGGCCTGAGCCTGCTCGGCGCGATCGAGTCAGTGCGGCCATCAGGTGGCCAAGCGGGTGGCCAGACGGGCGGCCTGGCAGATGGGCCTACAGGTGGTCTGACAGATCAGCAGACAAGCGCTCGTGCGGCGCACTCCGGATACTTGGCCTGAACCTCACACGACGATTCGCGAAAACCTCCATGGGAACGATTTTCATCGACGATGTGCGCAAGTCCTACGGGCGTACCGAGACGATCCACGGCGTGTCCATTGACGTCCCCGACGGGGCATTCGTCGTGCTCGTGGGGCCATCAGGCTGCGGCAAGTCGACGCTGTTGCGAATGATCGCCGGGCTTGAGGAGATTGACGGCGGCACGATCTCGATCGACGGGCAGGTCATCAACGACGTCGAACCCAAGCATCGCGATATCGCGATGGTGTTCCAGAACTATGCGCTCTATCCGCACATGACGATCGCCGAGAACATGGGGTTCTCGCTACGGCTGGCCGGACGCTCGAAGACTGAAATTGCCTCGAGTGTCGCTGAAGCGGCGGCGACACTCGGCCTGTCGGATTATCTTTCGCGTTTTCCGAAAGAGCTCTCGGGCGGTCAACGCCAGCGTGTGGCGATGGGTCGTGCGATCGTGCGTGATCCGCGCGTATTCCTGTTCGATGAACCGCTCTCGAATCTCGATGCGAAGCTCAGGGTGCAGATGCGCGCCGAGTTGCGGGCGCTGCACCGGAGGCTTGGCACCACGACCGTTTACGTCACTCACGACCAGATCGAGGCGATGACGATGGCGGACCGGATCGTGGTGATGCGCGACGGCCATGTCGAGCAATCCGGCACGCCGCTCGAGCTATACGACAAGCCGTGTAACCGCTTCGTCGCGAGCTTCATCGGCTCGCCCTCCATGAACTTTCTGCCCGGTCGACTCGAGCACACGGCGTCGGCAACCGTGTTCAGAAACGAGCACGGGGTACACGAGAGAATCACCGTTGTGCCGGAGGCCGCGCCGTCCGGAATTGACTCGTCCCGCACTGATGGAATCGAGGCCGTGGAGCCCGGCTCAGGACTCGACGCAGGACTTGACGTGGAACTCGGGGTCCGCCCCGAACATCTGTGTCTGTTGGCAGCGGATGCAAAAGACGGATTCGATGTGCGGGTCGACCTGGTCGAACCGACAGGTGCTGAAACACACATCGGCGCATCGCTCGGCGATACCCCGATCGTTGCCGTCTTGCGCGAGCGCGTACAGGCGCAACCGGGCGATGTGCTGCGTTTCGGCGTGATGCCGGGGTCAGCCCATCTGTTCGAGACGATCTCGGAACGAGCGATTGGCCTGACGATGCCAGTGTCCTGACGAACGCCTGGCCATACCGCTTGTGCATGTCCTCGGTCCATTCGGCCCAAAAAACGGTACTCAAGCTTACTCGTCGAAGTCGACGGTCCTGCCGGCCGAACGATCGCGTTCGAACATCAATTCCGCCACGTCGTTCTCCACGAGTGGCGACTGGCGAAAGAATGCAAGAAGCTCGTCGCCACTGTCGGCGAGATGAAACTGGCCGCGAGCGTTGATTGCGCGCTGCCGCTCGTCGTCAGCTGCTCCGTCTTCACTCATGGCCATTGCGCCTCGCCCGACCCTACCGCCCGGCAACCGTCCCGTCGCGACGCTTGTCGCCACCGCCGACATAGCGGGTCCTCAGCTTGCCGCCGCGCCGCACCTTGGTGACTTCGATGACCGAAAGCCCACTGGTTTGTGCAATGTTGCCGACGGTCGGATTCTCTGGCCCGGAATGTCCCCGTTGCTCGACCAGAGCGGTAGCAAGCCCCTCGGCATTGTAGTCGAGCGTGACGCCTGGAATCGGCGTCTCGATGTCTGTGCGTCCGTTGCGATTCATGAAGTGCGGCACGTTGATCGATTCTTGTGGATCGAGACCGAAGTCGATGTGATTCATGACCGACTGCGCGGTATAACCGATGATGCGTGAGCCGCCCGGCGAACCGGTGACCAGTTCGACGTCGCCTTTATCATTGAAGACGATGGTGGGTGACATCGAGCTGCGCGGTCGCTTGTTCGGCTGTACCCGGTTAGCAGCGAGTGCGTCGGCCTCGCCCGGGTTGAACGAGAAGTCGGTCAGTTCGTTGTTGAGCAGGAATCCGTTGACCATGACGCCGTTGCCGAACGAGCTTTCGATCGTGGTTGTCATCGACAGGGCATTGCCGTAGCGATCGATGATTGATATGTGACTGGTGCCGCTGTTCTTGGCAGACGGGTCAGGTGTCGACGGGTCGAAGACGCCCGGCGGCGTGCCAGCTTCGGCCGGTCCGGCGTCGGTGTCGGTGATCGTCATGGCGCGCTCGAGCAGATAGTTCTCGTCGAGCATGCCCTCGACCGGCACCGTCACGAAATCGCTGTCGCCGACATAGGCACCGCGATCTGCAAACGCCAGTCGGCCGGCCTGAGCGAAGAGGTGCACGGTATCGAGACCCAAGGGGTCTGACAGATCGAAACCCAGCTTGTCGCCCAGATCATCACCATCGACCGTCGATTCGCCAACACCGAAATTCTCCATGATGCCGAGTATCTGCCCGACGGCAAGCGCGCCGGAGGAGGGCGGACCCATGCCGCAGACGGCGTGCCCGCGATAGTCGAGGCAGACCGGCGGCCGCTCGATGACCGAGTAGTTCGCGAGATCATCGACTGTCATGTCGCCCGGAATGTTCGGATCGTTCTGGACGGCAGATGCGATGTTCTCTGCAATCTTGCCTGCATAGAAAACGTCGGCGCCGTCGCGACCGAATTCGAATAGTGTCCTGCCGTACGCCGGGTTCGTGATGCGGGTACCGGCAGGCTTGGCGGCGCAATCGTCAGCGCCGGTTCCGGCGTCGACGAAGTAGTTGAAGGCGGCCGGGTCCCGGAAGAACAGTCGTTCGGTGCAGGATTCGTTGCGCTCGAGCAATCCGGCCACCTGGTCAGCGGTACGTTCGGTCAGGGGGAATCCGTCGCGCGCGAGTCTGCGTGCATTGACGAGGAGCGAACGCAGTGGCTTGTTGCCATAGCGTTCGTGCATGACTTCCATCAGGCGGGGGACGCCAGGTACACCGACCGACAAGCCGCTCTGCCAGGCATCGAAGAAACCCAGGTCGACGAATCGATCTTCGGTGGCTGCCGCCGGCGCCTTCTCGCGGGCGTCGAAAGTGGTCAGTTCCTCCTTCTCTGCGTCGTAGTAGACAACGAAGGCACCGCCGCCGAGCCCACTTGATTGTGGCTCGACGAGACCGAGAACGGTCTGTGCAGCGATCATCGCGTCAACCGCCGTTCCGCTTCGGCGCAGGATACGCTCGCCCGCTCTGCTGGCTTCCGGGTTCGCGGTGACGATCATGTAGCGCTTGGCTTCGACCGCCGTGGCAAGTGGCCCTGGATCGGCGACGGTATCCCCGTTTTCCTGAGCCAGCAGCGGGACCGAGGTGAGCAACGCCGTTACCGCGAGCAGGACGGGCTTCTTGAATCCGATCATTCAGGGTTCCCTCGAACAGTCTGGTTGACCCTGCCGGCAAGTCTATCCAGCGAGGCGTGGCCGACAAGTCGTGAAAACGTCCTGTCGTGGCAAGCATGTTAGCCCGCGCCTCGACGAACGTGCAATGCGCCCTTGTGCCCGGAGCGCTACTGCACGTCTTCGCAAATGCGCCGTGTTACCGCAGCGGACCGACTCGCTGCGCCCGTGGAAATCAACTTGAAGTACCTCTTGCTACGAAGTACCTCTTGCTACGGCACCAGGCTCTCGCGAACCAGTACCAATAGTGCATCGCCCTGTTGGCTGGTGCTGATCGCCACTCGCGAAAACATCGGCGCAGCGCCATCGAAACCGGAACCCAGGGCGGCCCGGACGTCGGCCGGGAAAGTGAATTCGCCGGTATCCGGCACCAGGCAGTCCACCTGGGTAGATTGATCGAGGAAGAAACCGCCGGCTGTCTCCGTCAGAATGCGGATTCGAGCGTTATCCGCCGTGCCGGGAGTCCAGCTGAAGCGCGTGTCGATGCCGATTCGACCGCCGCCCTCGTAGTCGACGGCGGCAAGCGTTTCGACCGGTGGCAGCGCGACGCCGGCGAACGCCGGAAAGGCCTGGCCGCTGATATCGATCGTGAGCTCATCGGGAACCGGGCCTGTCGGCAGCATGGCGCCGGGTGCCAACGCATAGGTGCCGTCGGCCGCACGGGGCTGCAGCTCGGTCCAGCTGCCGGTGGCACTCGAGAGTGTCAAGGTATCGCCCGCACCGATCGTGTCCAGCGCGACGTTATCGGGTTGCGGGACATAGACGACACTGAGATCGCTCAGTTCGACCACGCCATCGTCGAGTTCGACCTGGCAGCCCACCTGATCCGATTGCAGCGCGGCCCCAAAGGCCTCGGGAGCAACGGGCGAAGCTACAGCGGCAAACCGGGCGACCAGATCGCTGGCTTCACCGCGCTCGTCACCCAGTGAGATGACGCCGAAGTGGGCTATGTCACCGGCAATCGGCGCGGGCTGAGCCTCCGTGCCGTCGGTAACATCGTCTATCGGAAAGGCATCCGGAGCGCCTGCGTCGTTACTCGTGCCTGCGCTCCCGGCCACGCCGTTACTGCCCATGCTGCCGTTGGAAGTGCTGCCGCCATCGCAGGCCTGCAAGAGCATCAGGCCGAGAAAGAGGGTCGTGAATCGAGGGGTCGTGAGGCGAGGAATTTCCATGATGCTGTCCTGAATGAATGCGCGCCTTGCGCTACACGGCTGCGGGTGCCTTGCGAAGATCGCTCTCCGCAAGGCCAACCGTGCTAGCTGACGCTGGAACCAGTCAACAGAGCGCTGGCTCCGGCGACCGGGCCGAATTACTGGCCCGAACTACTGAAACGACCTGCCGACTCGAATCAATGACCCGAATCAACGACCCGGGTCAATGACCGGAGTCAGCTACCCGACGGCGAACCGGTGATTGGCGTCGTCAAGTAGGGGAAGGTCGCGTCGAACTGACCGGCGTTCTGCGGTGCGCCATCAGTCAGTGGGGCCGTGCCGACAGGGGCATCTTCCGGCGCGCAAAGGCCGAGGTTGTCACCGGCATCACCCGCGGTACCGCTCGCGTCAAGGTCGACACCGATCGGATGGCAGAGTGCTCCCATCACCACGCGCAGCGCGATGTCGGTGATGTCGTCACCCGGACGCCGTCCGTTCGGGAAGCCCGCCAGGTCGCCGGCAGCGACACCGAGGTTGGCCTGATCGTCCTTCGCGGTGGCCGGGATGCCGGTATTCAGCCGAAGCATTTCTGACGGTGTCACGGTGGCCATCTGGTTGACGCCCTCGAATCCGGTCAGGAACGCCGTCACCAGGTCGATGCGCGGCAGGTTCGACGGGGCGATGTTGTCGGTTGCTCCGAGCGGCTCGCGGAACAGCGCATCGATCAGCGCCGGCAATGTCGGGTGGGTCACGTAGGTGGCGAACTGACCGTCATCCTTCGGCTCGCTGGCGTTGAACAGGTCCTTGTCGGGCAGGCCGATGACCACCTCGTTGACCAGCGGCGAACCGAGTCGCGAGACTTGCTGATACTGACCCGAGTAGCTCACCGGACGACGATACGTGGGTTCGGATTGCAGCTGCTGATTGGCACGCTCGCTGGACGTGGTCCAGGCACCGATGACGCCGTTGCCGTGCCCGATGGCGCAGTCCTTGTGGACTTCGACAGCGAGTGTGGTGACGTTCTTGTCGGCCAGGTCGTTGCGCGCCGGATCGTCCGGGAGCGCGTCGACCAGTGGCACCATGTTGACCAGGTCGAAGATCTCGGCGAGTGCGATAGAGAAGCTGTCCTTGCGCTGACCGACGAAGACCCGACCGTCCTGCGCGCCTTCGGGGCATTGCTCGAAGTTCACGTCGTAGTACAGATCGCCCGAGTTGGTGATGCTGCGTACGTAGTTGTCATAGCCACCGGGGAAGGACTTGTCGCCGACATAGTCGTAGGGCTTCGCGAAGATACGTGTGCCGGAATCCGCGCGCGTGGCCCAGACCGGCGATTCGCTCCGCCGATCGCCCGTGGTGACGCCAACGAAGTAGGTCTCGTTGACGTTCAGCACGTTGCGGTTGTCGAGATTGCCGAGCGGCCCGATGTTCTTCAGCGGCACGGGTACCGATTGGTCGCCGATCTGCAAGGAAAGACCCTCACCGCCATTGCGAAGCCCGTTGTCGAAGTCGAACAGGAATGTCAGGTCCTCGACAGCATCGCCGTCATTGTCGATATGGATCTCGTAGATCGCGTTCTCGTTCATCGACGCGAAGTTCGGACCGCCATAGGCGTCCTGCAGCGGGATGTAGTTCGCGATCAGCGTGACGTAGTCCTCACGGCCTGTCTCGTAGCTCGAGAATACGTAGAAATCGCTGGCGTCGAGCGTCGGGCGCGACTTCACGAAGGGTGCTTCGGCGTGTGAGGACGCGTGTGCGATCCCTGTGGTGCCTGCCGCGAACGTTGCCGTCAGTAGCGCAGCGGTCACTGCGCTGACGGTCGGTCTCGTCGCGGGCAGACCGCGTCGATTCGTTCTGAAGGAGCGTGTTGCTGTCATGTTCATTTCCGGTGTCTTTTGGGGGGGGCGAGCCGCCGAGTGTCTGAAGCTGACTGGCGCCTCTGCCGATTCATTCTGTCGGCTTGGAAAGCATCTACGCGGTGGCTTGTTTCCGGGATGCAACAGACAGAACAAATGATGATTTACAAAAAACGGGATACAGTTCACAACTTGCGCATGACACCGCTGAAAGTCGCCGTCATGCGGCCGATGTCAGGAGAAGACAAAGGCAGGATTGGCTAGACCTCTGCAACAGGGATGCTGCTATGCGATGGATCGTTCATGGATGACCCCGTCAATAGACGGGTGCCACTCTGCGTCGACCTTGATGGAACACTGCTCAAGACTGACCTTTTCTGCGAGAGTTTTCTGACTCTCGTCAGGAAGCGTCCGCTGGATGCCCTGCGCGCGCCTTTCTGGCTGATGTCCGGCAAGGCACGTCTGAAAGCCGAGATCGCCTCGCGGGTCGATATTGCCGATATTGCCTTGCCCTTCAACGATGAAGTGGTTGAATTCATTGCGGATGAGCGGAAGGTTCGACAGACGGTGCTGGTCACCGGCAGTCACCAGTCGCTCGCCGAGGTTGTCGCTGAGCGCTGCAAGCTCTTTGACGAGGTCCAGGGTTCGGATGCCGAGCTCAATCTGACCGGTGACAACAAGCGCGACTGGCTGGTCGAGCGGTTCGGCCAGAACGGCTTCGACTACATCGGCAATGATCGCAACGATCTGAAAGTCTGGCCCGCCGCACGTCAGGCGCTTGCGGTATCGGCTCCCTCCGGAGTCGGCGGGGATACTTCCGTGCGATTCGCCCGGCTGTTCTCGACGCAGAAACCGGGTCTCGGTGACTACCTCGGCATGATGCGTGTGCATCAATGGCTGAAGAACGCGCTGCTCGGTGTCCCTTACCTTCTTGAACACCATTTCGACGATCCGCGTGCACTGGCGGCGGTACTGCTCGGCATTCTCGTCATGGGCCTGCTGGCGTCGGCAACCTACATCATCAATGACCTGCTCGATCTCCCGGCAGACAGGCGCAGCCAGGCCAAGCATGTCCGGGCGTTGGCCAGCGGGCGAGTGCCGATCACTCATGGGGTTCTGGCGGTCCTGGTGCTCGGCCTTGCCGCCCTGTTGCTCGTAAGCTTTCTGCCGCCCCTTTTCCAGCTCTCGATGCTGGCCTACCTGGGGTTGACGCTGTGCTATTCATTTTTCCTGAAGCGCGTGGCTATCATCGATGTCATCGCCTTGTCGATGCTCTATACCCTGCGTGTCGTCGCCGGCACGCTCGTGATCGGCGCTGAGTGGTCTTTCTGGTTGCTGGCCTTCGCGATGTTCCTGTTCATGAGTCTGGCACTGGCAAAGCGGGTCGCTGAACTTGTCAATCTGGAACGTACGGGGCGTCATCAGGTGATCGGACGCGACTACTCGGTGGCTGACCGGGAGCTACTGACGATGACGGGCGTGGTCACCGGATATCTCTCCGTCCTGATCTTCGTTCTCTACATCAACAGCGAAAAGGTATTGCGGGCATACGATACGCCGCAACTGCTCTGGTTCGTGTGTCCGGTCTTGATGTACTGGATCGGACATATCTGGCTGGCTACGCACCGCGGCCGGATGAACGAAGATCCGATCGTGTTTGCCTTCGAAGATCGCGCCAGTCTGATCACGGTCGGTGTGCTTGGCAGCGTGTTGGCGTTGGCCATGTTTTTGTGAGTTTCTCCGATCGGCGCTATCGAAGCTGGGGATTTGTCGATGCACCGCCCCAGGCCGTGCGTACCCCGGCCTGGATAGCGTCGGCGGGTCTTGACTATCGGGCCGATCCTCCGCTACGCGGCAGCACCTCGCTAGCGTTCGGCCGTGGCAGGAGCTATGGCGATTCCTGCCTCAACAGCGAAGGCGAGCTGATCGACACCCGTGCGCTCGATCGCCTGATCAGCTTTGATCGGACACACGGCCTGCTGTGTGCCGAACCC
>Ga0209828_1000337_pt1 | contig 45758 bp, 30 predicted proteins | sample MaitaG_FD_187429 | JGI IMG/M metagenome (GOLD analysis project Ga0209828, IMG submission 187429) | Marine algal microbial communities from Maine, USA - Maine_Asex2 metaG (SPAdes) (version 2) | ecosystem: Host-associated > Algae > Red algae > Unclassified | place: Maine, USA | collected 2015-01-05
TTGAAAAGCTTGCTTTTAAAGGAATCGTCGGAAGTGTTTTAGCATTAGCAGTCATCTCTTCGCCCATTGTGCCATTTCCTCTAGTGGCAGCTCTTTCGAGTTTATTATTAGAATATACAAATGCAACACTGCCGCCATCAAACTTAGGTTCCACACAGTATATGATATCTTCCTCAGGATGAATACCAGTCATTTTTTTGATTGAGATATCAAAATTTTGGAGATCTTCAGCATTATAAGAATTGTCTAATGAGAGCATCGGCATTAAATGCTTCACTGAATTCTTAGAATCACTCAGGTCGTTTGATACGCGTTGTGTAGGGGAATCTTGTGTTATTAGTAAAGGATTGGCGGCTTCCAAAGCCTGTAATTTTTTGAAGAGTTGATCAAAATCAAAATCAGACACTAAGGACTCATTGTTAATATAATAACTCCATTCATGAAATCTGAGAATATCTCTCAATTTTTCAATGTCTTCGACTCGAATATCTTGAGCTAAATAAGAGCTAGATAGACCCAATAATTTCTTTTTAGATTCAGCTGTGTACATGAATGGCTAAGATAAGAAGGATTGATTCTTTAAAGAAAGCTTGTTATTTTTTAAGTACTTTTTTTGTGATCAAGCGGGCCCCAGTCTCATCATAGATGCTGAGTAAGTACAAACCGTCTTGATAGTCTTGGATATTTAGAGTTGTCACTTTCTGGGAGATTAGCCCTGATGCTAATTGTTTTCCTATCAAATTCCTAAGCTCAAACGTTCCAGTTTTTAAGTTGGTGATTTCAATGTTAATCAGATCAACTGTAGGATTAGGATATAGTTTTAATTCGATGGAAATATCTAATTCTGGTGGGTCTTGAGCAGTTTGACCAGCATAGAGTAAGTTTGTCTGGAAAGACATACTTAACACAATGATGATAAAATACAATTTGCTCATGCCCTAAATATACGGTATGAAAGGCTTTGAAAGTGTTATAAAATACTTAATCCCTATTTTTTTATACTTATTTCGAATTTGGTGCGAAATCGAGGCAGTTTTTTCATAAGATTACTCTCCAAATCTCGAACCGCCAGAATACAGCTGGCACAAAACTTATAATTTATTACTTATCATTTATAATTATGCAAGACTCTGCTGTGGATGCTTCCCTTTAATCCCTTTATAAATGTTTTCAAATCTTTCAATTTCTTCTCTGTGGTTCTCACCAAGGTAAACCAGTTCTTTAATGTGTAAGGTCTTATGTTCAAAATCGAAGATGATAGGTAAGACTGGGATGTTAGCTGCTCTAGCGATATAGTAGAATCCAGATTTGAATGAATCGACTTTTTTTCGTGTTCCCTCAGGTGTAATACAGATATATAGATTGTCATACTCGTCATATAATCGTGCAACAGATTGGACAAAATTGCTTGACTTTTTTCTGTCTACAGAAATACCACCCATTTTTTTAACAAAAGGACCTATTATTTTATGGTTGCCAATTTCAGATTTAATAATAAAATTAATTTGAACTCCGTACCAATTTCTAAAAAATATACCAACTGGAAAGTCATAAAACGAGGTGTGTGGCGCAACCGTAATGAGAAATTTTTTAACCTCATATGGATATTCTCCTTCGACTCTCCAGCGCAATACTTTCGTAAATAGAAATTTGTAAATAGCTCTTTTCATTATGGTTTCGGCTCTCTATCTTTTATAGTGTTTGCAATGTATCAAATTTATTTAGTTTGTAGATATCCATCATAGGTACAAGCCTTAGAAAATAAAAATATGCCACAATGCCACAAAGGAACACAATGTAAAAAATGTCTTGTCAGCCCCTGAGTGAATCTTAGAGTCTTAGTGACTTGGTGGTTCAAAGAAATAACAGGATGCCACAAAGGTACAAAGCCACAAAGCCACAAAGCCACAAAGTCACAAAGTCACAAAGTCACAAAGTCACAAAGGATTACAAAGGACCACAAGGATCACAAAGGATCACAAAGGATCACAAAGTAAATTGTGTTGTCGATCATCTTATAATTAGTTAATTTGAAAACGATATCAACTCTCTTTTGTCTATGCTGTTCATCATTTGTCCAAAACTTATAAAATTAGTGTATTCATATTTATATAGAAATATACTATCATCGTACAAGAAATTTTTCACTTGAACCGTATTGAATTTTAAACTTTTATCGGTTTAATAAGTCAAATAAGAAACGATCGTAAAATTCGTCTAATTAGATGAAGTCAGATGCATTAATAATTTCGCAACTCAAAAGTGAGGATAAGCATGAAAAAGGCTATAAGTTGTTAATGGAAGTCTATGGTGATACACTATACAACCAGATTTTTAGGATAGCAAATAATCATCAAGATACGAGTGATATTTTCCAAAATACATTGATAAAAGTATTTAAAGGAATCTCAGGTTTTCAGGAGAAATCTGCGTTGTATTCATGGTTATATCGCATAGCTTATAATGAGTCAATGACATTTTTGAAAAGAAAATCAAAATATAGCAAAAATCATGTGGAACTTGATGCTGATTCGGATGTCTACTATGATCAGTCAAACCCAGATCCTGAAGTTATATTAAAGGTGTTATATGAAGCGATTGATACATTGCCTAAAAGACAAAAGTTAGTTTTCGAACTTAGGTATTTTAATGAAAAGCCTTATGAGGAAATAGCAATAATGCTTGGGGTGTCTGTAGGAGCATTAAAAGCATCATACCATATAGCTGTTAAAAAAGTAGAATCGCATATCAGCAATATAGAATTGGTAAATTATGAGTAATCAAAATATAAAAGAAGAGCTGAAAGAAGTCGCTCCAAGACTTGCTTCCATAAAGGATCATGTGACTCTATTAAAGATGCCAGAAGGATATGTGGATGCATTATATGCTCAAGCTAAACCAAAAAACACAGTCGGTTCAAACACTAAAACAAGATATATTAATGTAGCTATGTTGACTGGAATCGCTGCTTCTTTTATCTTTTTAGTGATTTGCTTTGGGCTTAATAATTCTCAGTCAGAGAATTTACCCATCGAACAAGTTGAAAGTTTCGTTGCCTCCAATTTTGATGATTATGAAGAGTTTTTTGATGAGGAAAGCTTAACAGGAGCAGATTGGATCTCTCTAGAATTAGAAGATATTCCAGAGAATCAATTGATATCATACATAGAAAGCAATTTAGATCAAATAGATCTTGAGAATTTTATACCAATTAAATAGCTTATGAAGCCATTATATATACTCATATTAATAGTCATGATGCCTGTTCTTGTTTTTTCACAGCATTATAAAAAGGATAGTAAGAAGGATCATAAACAAGTTGAATCTTTATTCGTCGCTCATATTACTTCCGAACTAGAATTAACACCGGTAGAATCACAAGCATTTTGGGCAGTTTACAATCAATACAGAGAAGTGAATGATGAGGTAAAACATAAATCTCGCCCGGATCTCACCCAAATCAAAACCGATGCGGAAGCCGAAGTCGTTTTAAATGACTTGATAAAAAATGACCGTAGACGTTTCGAAGTTAAAACAAAGCTATATTCGGATTTATCAGAAATCATCTCTCCGATGAAAATTATAAAACTGAAAGCTGCGGAACATACATTTAGAAAAAAGATGTTTGATAAAATGAGACGTACAAAAGGATAAAAAAATAGCTTATCCGCCATTTTATATCTGTATGAATTTTGGACGATTTATTCTCATTTTTCGAGGAAATAGAGATTCTGGAGCCTCCAGAATTAAAAAAAATTACGAATTTTTATACACTGTGAGAAACAAGATTAAACATTGAGCGCATATGTTTCTCTGTGAGTTCTAATCTATTAGGAAAGTCTAAAAAATAAATGTGTTAATTCTAGATTATATAATTAATTGATAATCAGTATTTTAATATAAATTACATTTATTTGTAATGCTATTGAGATTGTGGAAAAAAAATAAAATGGCAGTCGATTATTCGACCAATTATTACATATATTAGCCTTTGATTATCGTAATCCCTGACAGTATTTGATAATGACGAATCGAACAAAACAAAAAATTACCCTGCAAGAACTTGTTTCAGAGTTCGAAACAATGAAGACAGCAGGTAGTGTGATATTTCTAGAAGATAAATCTTATCGCGATTTGATAGATTTATACGAAGCAGAATCTCAAATAGATAGAGCTCTTGAAGTCGTTGACTTTGCTCTAGTACAATTCCAGTTTAGATCTGACTTTTATTTTACAAAATCAAAATTGTTATTTCAAAAACAACAGTTTGATCAGAGTTTAGAATATATCCTCAAAGCAGAAAATATTTCTCCATTTGAATTTGAAATTCAACTATTTAAAATTGAAATTCTGCTAAAATTAGGAAGCGTTGAAGAAGCACAAAAAGAGTTAAAAGAATTAGAACAAACCTGTTCTAAAAGCGATCTACCAGAAGTTTATCTAGCTGAAGCATTTATATTGGAAAAGATGAATGATTTCGACGCGATGTTTCAATCTTTGAAAAAGACTCTATTATTAGATTCAAAGCACCACGGAGCATTGAAGTTGATATTGGAAAGTGTAGAGCTTTCCAAAAATTATGAAGAAAGTATTTTCTTACATAAACACATCATTGACGAAAATCCATACAACTGCTTAGCATGGTATAATTTAGGTCATGCATATTCTTGCGTTGGAGAATATGAACTCGCAATTGATGCCTTAGAATATTCATTTATCATAGACCCAATGTTTGAAGAAGGGTATATGGAATGTGCAGAGCTTTGTTTCCAGATTCAAGACTATAAAAAGTCATTGGCAATATATGACGAAGCGTATGAGAATTTTGGATTTGATTCTGATATTATTTTGAATATTGCTCATTGTCAATTCAATCTAAATTATTTTGATAAGGCTGAATTAAGCTTGAAAAAAGCAATCAAGCTAGATCCATATTATGATGAAGCATATTATCTATTAGCAAATTGCTACCTACAAGAAGAGAAATTTAAAGAAGCAATTAAAGCGTTGAATAAGGCAATCTATCTAGATGATACGCGAGAAGAATATTATCATTCTTTAGCGAGATGCTACGTCAGTATTGGAGAGTTTAGAAAAGCAAAAACAAATTATCATAATGCTGCTGTAAAAGGCTTCGAACAGAATTTATATTGGGAAGAGTATACCTCATTTTTAATTAAGCTGAATCTGTATGAAGAAGCATATTTAATTATTGACGAAGCTGAGCAGAATACCTATAGTGACAAATTGCAGTATTGTAAAGCTGTGACTCTAGTCAAATTAGGCCAAAAGAAAAAGGCTCTTCTCGTATTGGAAGAGGCGATATCCGAAAATCCTGACAACTTGAAATTTTTCTTTGATCTGTTACCTGAGTTAAAAGATGATCAAGATGTTCAATCAGCGGTTAGGTATTTTTTAGGGTAAACAGGTTCCATAAACTCAATTAATAACCAAAACCCGAACCGTCTAAAATTACATTTTAGGCGGTTTTTTTATTTCAGTACAAATCAAAGGCGATAATAGGATCTGAGAGTGCCGAATGAATGTCTAAGTTTATGACGGACTATAATAAACTCACCAAATAACAATTATCTGGAGCAGAATTCTTAGAAAAATTATAAATGAAAATATAAATTGTCTCTTTGTTTTTTTTTCGAAAAAATGGAATTATTCATTTTCAACTAATACATCTTCTTCTTCCTCTTCCATTGAGACATCAAACACTTCGCTTTCATCTTCCTCATCGATTTCATCAATTTCAATTTTCAAATTCTCAATGATGAAGACCTGTCGATCGGGTGTATTTTTGCCCATGTAGTAGCTAAGGATTTCTTTGATGTTTGTATTCTCTTTTAAGAAGACTGGCTCTAGTCTAATGTCATCACCTATAAATCCACCAAATTCGTCAGGAGAAATTTCGCCGAGTCCTTTAAATCGTGTAATTTCTGGTTTGCCTCGTAATTTTTTTGACGCTGCTCTTTTCTCCTTTTCAGAATAACAATAATATGTATCCTTCTTATCTCTAACTCTAAATAATGGAGTCTCCAATATATATAAATGCCCTTGTCTGACTAAGTCTGGAAAAAATTGCAAAAAGAAAGTCAATAGTAATAATCGAATATGCATCCCATCAACATCTGCATCAGTCGCAATGACAACTCGATTAAATCGTAGTCCTTCGATACCATCTTCTATATTCAGAGCATGTTGAAGTAAGTTCAATTCTTCATTTTCATATACTATCTTCTTACTCAAACCGAAGCAATTCAGTGGTTTGCCTCTCAAGCTAAAGACAGCTTCTGTTTGTACATTTCGCGCCTTAGTTATTGAACCACTCGCTGAATCTCCTTCGGTAATAAAAATGGTGGAATTCAATTTAATTTCGTCATCACCTTTTTTATCATTAAAGTGTACTCTACAATCTCTCAATTTTTTGTTGTGGAGATTTGCTTTTTTTGCTCGCTGATTTGCCAGTTTTTTAATGCCCGCGATTTCTTTTCTTTCTCGCTCAGATTGTTGGATTCGTTTTAGTAGTGACTCTGCAACATCTTTATTTTTATGCAGGAAATATTCCAAATGTTTCGTAACAAAATCTGAAATAAATAATCTAACAGTCTTACTATCAGGACCCATTTTTAATGATCCCAGTTTGGTTTTTGTCTGCGACTCAAATACTGGTTCTTCTACACGTACACTAATAGCACCGATAATCGAAGTTTGAACATCCTTCGTGTCAAAATTCTTTTTGTAGAATTCGCGAACAGTCTTGACAATAGCTTCTCTAAACGCCGCTAGGTGAGTGCCTCCTTGAGTGGTGTTTTGCCCATTGACAAATGAATAGTATTCTTCACCATATTGCTCGCCGTGAGTCAAAGCAATTTCTATATCCTCATCTTTCAAGTGAATGATTGGATACCTAATCTGTTCAGGATTTGTCTTATTTTGAAGTAAATCTAATAAGCCATTCTTAGAATAAATCGTTTTATTATTGAAGTTCAACTTTAGCCCAGCATTGAGATAGGCATAATTCCAAAGCTGGTTTTCAATATAATCGTTCTTATACTTATAATTTTTAAAAATAGAATGGTCAGGTGTAAAAGTAATCAGCGTTCCGTTTGGATCTTTTGTTTTTGCCTGGCTATGATTTTTGACAAGTACACCTTTTGCAAACTCAGCGATTTTTGTTTTTTTATCTCTGATTGCCTGTACCTTGAAGTACTCAGATAAGGCATTCACAGCTTTTGTCCCAACTCCATTTAAACCGACAGATTTTTTGAAAGCCTTTGAATCATATTTTCCGCCAGTATTAATTTTAGACACGCAATCAATGACTTTTCCTAATGGAATCCCACGACCAAAATCTCGAATAGAGACTGTCCCATCTTCTATTGTAATGTCTACATTGTTTCCATGACCCATTACATATTCATCGATACAATTGTCTATGACTTCCTTGACTAAAATGTAGATACCATCGTCTTGTGAGGAGCCATCACCAAGCTTACCAATGTACATGCCCGGACGCATTCGAATATGCTCTTTCCAATCGAGTGAGCGTATATTGTCTTCTGTATATTTTACTTCTGCCATAAGCTATCTAAACCATAAATCTACATCAAAAATAATGAAAACATATTACATTAAAATATTATATGTAAATCTGTTGCTTTCTACATGCGCTATTCGTATCATTATGAACTTCTAAAAGGATGCAAATGAATTTTCATCAGAGTTTTCATCAAAAAAAAATTAAGTAACAAATGTCTCTTTTACGGCAATTGGCTGGAGAAACTGTCATCTATGGAATGTCCCATATCATGCCTCGTATTCTACATTATGTCGTCTTCACAATTTACTTGACGAGAAGCTTTCCAGATACAAAGGATTATGGTATTTACAATGATCTATATGCATACTCTTCTATCATACTGATCATTTTAATCTGTCGAATGGACACTGCATTTTTTAGATTTTCTAGCCGAGAGGACGATAAAGAATTTGTATTCTCCACAGCCTTGATTCCCTTAGTTGGCTTAGGGCTTGTATTCTTAATAAGCTTATTGTTTTCTAAAGATTTGATCGCATCCTTTCTGGGGTATCCTAATCAAACTCATTATGTCATTTGGTTTGGATTCATTATGGTGTTTGATGCATTTGTCGCTCTTCCATTTGCACGATTTAGAATGGAAAATAGACCGTATCGATTTTTATTTTTTAGATTGATGAATGTTGGTTTGACGATCTTTTTTGTGTTTTTCTTTTTAGAATTGTGTCCTTTTTTAATAAATAAAGGTTGGTCAGGTTTAGAGCGTTTTCTTATTTTAGAAAACAGACTGGACTATGTCTTTCTAGCTAATTTATTAGCAAGCGGACTAATTTTCATTTTAATGATTCCAGAGTTGCTCAGAGATAAATTTAGTTTCAATGTCGACTTATGGAAAAAGATGATGGTCTATGCATTGCCACTTGTGATTGTGGGAATAGCGGGTAGCTTTAATCAAACATTCGGCACCCCTTTACAGAAATATTTTTTAGGAGACGATGTAGCTGCCAATTTAGCAAATGCTGGTATTTATAATGCAACTTTAAAAATTGCGCTTCTGCTTAACCTTTCGGTCGTCGCATTTAATTATGCGGCAGAACCGTTTTTCTTCAAAAATTTTGCTGATCGAGATAACAAAGAAATCTATGGACTTGTCGCATTGGCATTTACCATACTCGGATGCTTTATTTTATTAGGTATTTATTTGTACATAGATATTATTCAATTGATTATTGGTGCGAACTATAGAGAAGCGCTTTACCTGTTGCCTATATTATTATTTGCCTATTTATTTTTAGGTCTTTATTATAATTTTTCGATTTGGTACAAACTAGTCGATCGGACAATTATTGGGACTTATATCTCTTTGATCGGTGCCTCGATTACATTACTCATCAGTATTTTATTTTTAGCAAAAATAGGTTATGCTGCATCAGCGTGGGCAGCACTCGCATGTTACAGTTTTATGGCAGTTGCAGGGTTACTCACGGGTCGTTATTATTATCCCATTCCTTATCCAGTTAAGAAAATAGTAATGTATATTTTGGTTTCTGCCTTGATTATAGCCATATCTTATTTTCTGGAGGTGCAAGGAGTTTCACTTGTCATAAAATTGATAATCAATACCTTATTATTAATTGTATTTATTGGGATTGTGATTGGATATGAAAAAGAATTGATAAAACAATTTTGGACTGACTAATTTACATGAATACATTCTTATTAATGGGGAAAGATAAGCAAGCGAAATCAAAACAAAAACTGATGGTGTGGAATCGCTTCTTTGAAGTGAGTCTTGTAATGTATCTACAATGTACTTTGACGATTGCACGATTACACTTCATTATTGTATTAAATTGTCAAATTCAAAACATTACAAAGCTTTATGCTGCTGGAAACATGTAAAATAGCTCTAATTATATTGCGTTTATGAAGCCGATAAACGAATATTGTACAATCGTCTTTACATAGAGTTGTTACTCAACATATATACTCCCGATCTCAAAATCCTTGCAACAGGATAAAAGAAGGTACCTATGTTAGAATTTAGACTTCACAAAAAAATAATATTGAGCAGTAAACATAAAATAAAATTTAAAGATATGATAAAGTGTGACAAGCCTGTTCTTGTTGATTTTTATGCTACATGGTGCGGCCCTTGCAAGCAGTTATCTCCAATTGTAAATAGTGTCAAAATTGATCTTAGAGATAAGATGAAAGTAATCAAAGTAGATGTAGAGAAAAAGAAGTCTGTTTCTAAAAAATACAACATAAAAAGCTTGCCTACTCTAGCTATCTTCCAAGACGGAAAAATTATATGGAGAGAAAGTGGAATGAAAACTAAAACGCAATTACTTGCAATAGCAAATCATTATATTGATAGCTCCTCTGAATCAAAACGTGGAGAAGTAAAAAATATAGAAAAGAAGAAGTCTTGGTTTAGTAGACTTTTTAAATAGATATGAAAGAAGAACTTATAATTTCTCCTTTTCAAAGTCAGTATCATTAACCCATCCAGTGCTCAATTTTTCGCCAGCCATAAATCTATTATAGAAGTCCACATTTTTCTGATCTGCATAACTATAGCGATCAAATATTTCACCTTTCCCCAAAGCCCTTGGGTCGCCTTGCTCTTTTAATTCTACCATCATTTCAAGATTCATTTTTTTCATGAGATCGACCTTATTTTCTTCTAGAGCGAGATTAACTAAACATGCTGGATCATCTTTAATATTGTATAATTCTTGAGATGCTCTTTTTCCAAAATTCCATAGCCAAAACTTATAGTTATCTTCATCTTTTCTCGATTGTAGACATTGTGTCTTTGTAGGACTGCCGTCACAATTTAAATAGGCTGTTTCTGGATTGCCTGCAGGCCATCGGGTTGGCTCAAAATTCCGAACATATAAATAATCACCTTTTACAATGCCTCTGATAGGATAACCAACATCTTCAGGTCTACCGATATCATGTCTTTCTTTACCAATCAATACTTTATTTCTTGACGGTTCTACAATATCATCTTTAGAGGATTTAAATATAGAGATCAGGCTCTTTCCTGTTATTGATTGCATTCCAGGTTCTTTGATATTAGCGACCTCTAAAAAGCTCGGAGCAAAATCTATAAAGGAAATAATGTCATTCACTTCTCTGCCTTTTCGACGAATACCGTCTGGCCACATAATCGCTAATGGCAAATGATTTGACAATTCATATCCTTGTCCTTTTATTCGTGGAAATGGCATGCCATTGTCTGACGTCACGACGATGATCGTATTATCTAATTGACCTGAAAGCGTGAGCTCATCAATCATTTTCTGTAAATGCTGGTCGAAGTATTCAATTTCAACTGCGTAGTCTAATAAGTCATTTCTAACAATCGAATTGTCTGGCCAAAATTCATAGACGTGATCAATATCCGTTATGTCTTTTCCGCCAATATTCGCCCCAGATTTATATTCATAATTACGATGCGGCTCATAAGATCCATACCAAAAAAAGAATGGCTTCTGATCTGAATTCTCTTCCAAAAAAAAATTAAAATTGGAGGCATAGTCTATTTTTGAAATAGCATTTGTAGGAGGTTCTAATTCTATTTGATTGTATGCCTTTCCAATTAAATTTCTTTTTTGACCATTAATGTCCCTGACAATGCCCGGCGCCCATCCTTTTGCAGTATGTCCTACATGGTAACCGCTTTCTAGTAATACTTCTGGAAATGTTTTAAATTTTTCTGGATAATACGGCCAATGATTTGCAGCCTCTTCTAATTGCCAAGAATTTCTACCTGTTAGAATACAAGCTCTAGAAGGCGCACACTTTGCATTCGGCGTATATGCCCGATTAAATAAAATACCATTTTCAGCGACATAGTCAAATGCTGGTGTATTTACCCATTGACAACCATATGCACTCATATGCTCCCAAGTCGCATCATCCATGATCGCAAACAAAATATTAGGAGGCGGGTCTTTGGTCACTTTTGACTCCGAACATTTACAAAAAATAAATAAACATAACATTGTGAATATTTGATTTAACCGGTTGTAATGCATGCTTATGTTTTTTATAAATGAAAATAGGACAAACATTATGAATACCATAATTTTCTAAAATTTGTATGTCAAAATTCGTCTTTATTACAAATTGGATAAATCCGCAGAAGAGTTTTTGCTGCTAGACACTGCGATGATTTGAATTCACAGAAATTTTGTACCAATTTCAATTGATTCTATGTAATTTGAAATACATAAAAAAACTCTTATGGATTTTGCCGTCAGTACTTGGCTTTGGACATCTCCTTTTAAGACCGAAACCAGTTCCCTTTTTCCAAAAATAAAAGAATTGGGTTTTACCCACGTAGAAATTCCAGTAGAAGACCCTGATTTAATTGATGCAAATGTAATTGCAAAATCTCTAAAAGATAATGGACTCAAAGCCATTCTGTGCGCAGCCTTTGGACCAACTCGTGATTTAACCCACGAAGATCCTAAAATACATCAAAACTGCAAAGACTATGTAAATCAATGCTTTGACCTTTGCCACAGCTGGGACTGCAAATTTGTAGCAGGACCTATGTACTCAGCAGTTGGTAAAGCAAGACTCGTCTCTCCAGAACAAAGACAAACTGAATGGAATCTGGCCGTATCGAATCTGAGAGACATCTGCGAGCGAGCAGAAAAAGAATCACTAAGCATTGCTTTAGAACCATTAAATCGTTTCGAATCAGATCTTGTCAACACAGCAAAGGATGTCCTCAAGTTAATTGAAGACATTAATCACCCTGCTGCAAAAGTATTATTGGATAGTTTCCATATGACTATAGAAGAAAGAAATTTAGAAGAAGCCATCACATTAGTAGGAGATAAATTAGTCCATATGCAAGTGTCAGAGAATTATCGAGGTTCACCTGGAACTGGTCTGACTGATTGGGATGCTATAAACAAAGGCTTGAATAATATTAGCTATAATGAAGTTATCTCAATAGAAAGCTTTACGCCGAATGTAAAGGAACTTGCCGGAGCAGTGTGTATTTGGAAACCATTTGCAGAATCTCAAGATGCATTCGCCAAAGACGGATTACACTTTTTAAAAGAAAAATTTTCTTAACTTCAAAAGGTCAATAAAACACATGTCAAAGAAAATAAAAATAGCAATCGCCGGTCTTGGATTCGGTGCAGAATTTATACCAATTTACCAAAAGCACCCTAACGCAGAGATGTATGCCATCTGCCAACGCACAGAATCAAAGCTCACAGAAATAGGAAATGTATTTGGAGTCGAAGCGCGTTATAGTTCCTATGCCGAGATGCTCAAAGATTCAGAAATTGATGCAGTCCATATCAATACGCCAATTCCAGATCATGCCCAACAATCCATTGATGCACTCAAAGCAGGAAAGCATGTCGCATGCACTGTGCCGATGGCGACTTCAGTCGAAGACTGTAAGAAAATTGTTGATATCGTAGAGCAAACTGGCTTGACTTATATGATGATGGAAACCGTCATATACAGTCGCGAGTTTTTATTTGTTAAAGAAATGTACGAAAAGGGAGAACTAGGCAGAATCCAATTCTTACGTGCCTCACACCAACAAGAAATGGCTGGGTGGCCAGGATATTGGGAAGGCTTGCCGCCAATGTATTACGCGACTCATTGTGTTGGACCAGTCTTAGCACTGCCTAAAGCAGAAGCGGAGTATGTGAGCTGTTTTGGTTCAGGTCGAATTGATGAAAAACTGATTCCAGTATATGGTTCACCATTTGCTATAGAGTCCTGTCACATCAAATGCAAGGACTCAGATTTGTCAGCAGAAATTACCAGATCATTATTTAATACAGCACGACAATATCGAGAAAGTTTTGATGTTTATGGAAGTAAAAAATCTTTCGAGTGGACTTTAATTGAGCATGAAGATTCAGTAATACATACTGGCGAATCTCCAGAGAAAGTCAAGGTGCCAGATTACGCTCATTTATTACCTGATGAAATTGCAGGATTCACGACTCAAGGCGTTTATGACGAAGGTGATAATCAACACTTATCATTTATTCAAGGTGCTGGACATGGTGGATCACATCCACATCTTGTCCATGAATTTTTAATGTCTTTGATAGAAAAAAAATCGCCATATCCCAATGCCATTCAATCAGCCAATATGACCTGTGTTGGTATTCTCGCTCACGAATCAGCTATGGAAGGTGGAGTGATTAAACAGTTGCCTTCATTTACTCATAAGTTAACATAGTCACCGTTTTCAGATTTCATCAAAATGTTAAATTATTATCATGGGGAATAAAAATATCTACTTCTTTGGAGTCATTTGTTGTATTCTATTTATGACTTGTGCCCCAGAAATAGATTCTGGTCCCATCGACCCTCGACGTATGGAAGTGCTATTTCTTGGACATGATAGTGAACATCACAATTCCCAAGAATTCCTTCCATACTTAGCATCGTCTTTGACACAAAGAGGGATCAACTTTACATACACTAATGAAACATCAGACTTAAATAAAGAATACCTAAATCAATTTGATGCAATTGCGATTTATGCAAATATCGATGAGATAGCTAAAGCTGAAGAACGAGCATTGTTAAGCTTTGTAAAAAGTGGAGGCGGACTGGTTCCTATCCATTCAGCGAGCTACTGTTTCAGAAACTCAAAACAATATGTCGATCTTGTCGGTGGACAATTCTCCTCGCATGATACAGCAATATTTTCTTTAACGATTACCGATTCTGATCATCAAATTACAACAGGGCTGACTCCATTTGAAACCTGGGATGAAACATATGTTCATGAGAAACACTCAGACAAACATGTCCTGATGGAGCGTGTAGAAGGAGATCACCATGAGCCTTATACATGGATTAAAGAATATGGACACGGCCGCATGTTTTATACAGCATTGGGCCATGACTTAAGAACTTGGGCTCAATCTGATTTTCATGAATTGTTATACCGTGGGATTGTCTGGTCGATTGGTGATCGGAAAAAAGAAGCTCTCGAAAAAATGGATTTTCCTTTGTTAGCTTATTCGGCTGCAAAAATTGCGAACTACGAAAAAAGAGACCCTGTACCAGAATTACAAGCGCCATTATCTCCAGAAGAATCCATGAAGCATATTCAAATTCCTCCAGAGTTTGAGTTACATCTCTTTGCTTCAGAACCAGATGTCATCAATCCAATTGCCTTAAACTGGGATGAGAAGGGTAGACTATGGATTTTAGAAACAGTCGATTATCCCAATGATATTAAACTTGAAAAAGGAGTTGGGAATGACAGAATAAAAATTTTAGAAGATACAGATGAAGATGGCAGAGCAGATAAGTTTACTGTCTTTGCAGACAAATTAAGCGTACCGACTAGCTTGGTGTTTTCTAATGGTGGAGTCATTGTTTCACAGGCACCTCACTTTCTGTTTTTAAAAGACACCGATGGTGACGACAAAGCAGATGTCAGAGAAATCTTGATGGAAGGTTGGGGGACATATGATACCCACGCTGGACCGTCTAATTTAAAATACGGATTTGATAATCGTATTTGGGGAGTGGTAGGTTACTCTGGATTTAAAACATCAATCAATGGCGAAGCACACGACTTTAATCAAGCGATTTATAGTTTTTCGCCTGACGGATCAGACATTGATCATATCAGTCGTACGTCTAATAATACTTGGGGGCTAGGTATTTCAGAAGCTAACGATATTTTTATTTCTACTGCCAATAATACACACAGTGGATACTTCGGAATTCCAGAGAAAAATCTCAATGGCGTTAATGGAGTACACTTGAGAGGTGTTCAGAAAATTGATGGGCATTATTTATTTCATCCGATTACACGAAACTTTAGACAGGTTGATGTATTCGGAGGTTTTACAGCAGCAGCTGGACATTCACTATATACGGCCAGAGCATTTCCAGAAAAATATTGGAACTCGATTGCTTTTGTCGCTGAGCCCACAGGACACTTGTTGCACAATGCAGTTCTAAAACAAAATGGTGCAGGCTTCACAGAACATGATGGATGGAATCTCTTAGCAAGTTCTGATGAATGGGTCTCTCCAGTCGCGGCTGAAGTCGGCCCTGATGGCGCAGTTTGGATTGCCGATTGGTATAATTTTATTATCCAACATAATCCAACACCAACTGGATTCGAAAATGGATTTGGCAATGCACATATTAATCCACTCAGGGATAAGCAGCGCGGACGTATTTATAGACTTGCATATAAAAAAGCGCCAAAGTATGAGAAAATAGAATTGGACAAAGACGATAGTGATGAGCTGCTTGCAAATTTAGGATCTGACAATCTTTTATGGAGAATGCATGCCCAGCGATTGCTTGTAGAAAATGGAGATGTGAGGATCATAGATGAACTAGTAGCCAATATAAATACTAAGACTGTTGACCAGCAAGGCTTGAATCCAGACGCACTTCATTCTATATGGACCTTAGATGGTTTGGGCGTTATTAACGAAGGGAATGCAAAAGTCTTAGCTAGCATAAAAAAAGCACTGAGCCATCCTGCTGCTAGTGTGCGAAAAGCTGCAGTCCAAGTCATGCCTATTACTGACAAAACGATAACCGCATTTACAGATTCCGGTATTTTAAATGATCAATCTGGAACTACTCGTTTAGCTGCACTCAATAAATTATGTGATTTGCCTGCTTCTTCAAGTCTATCAGATGAACTGGTGAGATTGACAAAAGATAAAAATGTAAATAGCGACTTGTGGCTTCGTCGAGCAACTTATCTTGCATGTGTAAAGCACAAAAACGAATTTTTGGAAGCCATGTTGAGAGACAATCCAAATTATATTCAAGACAATAAGATGGCTGTGAAATCTAAAATTTTAGATTTTTCGGGAAGAAATGTATCAACTGATCGGTGGGATGATATTGAAGTTCCAAAATGGCTTGGTCATACAGGAAAAGAAGTGTTGACAGATTTTAGCGGAGAGATGTGGTATAGAAAGCATATTGAATTAAAAGCTAATCAAGTATCTACAGGTAGCTTACAATTGGCTGGTGTTTCTACTTTTGATTCCACATATGTGAACGGTATCCTTATCGGAAATGGAGAAGGTTGGAATACTCAACGAAACTATACGATACCTTCGGGCGTGTTACAAGCTGGTACGAATAGTATTTCAATCAAAGCATCCTTTGGTGGCGGTATGGGTGTAGATGGAGAGTACCTCTTAGAAACTCGTGGACATCAGATTGACCTTAGCGGAAAATGGAAATACGCGATCGAAAAAGTAAATGCGTCTGCAAGATCAGAATACGCCGATGGTGAAAATATTGTATCATTATTTTTAAAGAATTATGGTAATGGACAAACAAGAAATAGTGATTTAGATGTTATTGAGGAGAAAGCAGACAAGTCATTTGTGATCAAAACAATAAAAGATAAAATGACTTATGATATCAAAAAAATTGAAGCTTCGCCAGGAGATTTAGTTGAGATAACATTTGTCAATGAAGATGCTATGCAGCACAATTTACTTTTGGTAAAACCTGGGAAATTGGCATTGGTTGGGTCTCGTGCAGAAGAGTTTGCTAAAGTAGGTGATGCGGCTGCTGCAGATTATGTGCCACCAATGAGTGAAGTCCTGTTTGCCTCTCCACTTTTAAATCCAGGAGAAGAAACGATTTTAAAAATCAGAATTCCTGACAAAGTTGGCGATTATCCATATGTCTGCACATTTCCAGGACACTGGAAAACCATGAATGGAATCATTGTCGTTAGAGCGGAATCTTGACATCAAACTTTCTGAAATAGGCTTTTGTTAAAACAGACACATCGCTCAGAAGTGAGGAAGGAGTCATGAAGCATGAGGCATGAGTTATTCTTACCTGAGCACTTTAAGGAAAATGCGCATCTGCAGGTGTCCCGCCTCAGTTTTAGTTATCCAAAGCTGTAATCATTCAGAAATGTATATCTTACCCGCCAAATGAATACTTATTTCATTTTAGGTTCTAAAGTGCTGATGCAACCGCGTGAGAGAAGAATCTTCTAAGCTAACGAAAATTAACATGCCAAACACACCATCGAAAACTAATAAAGACCATGATGCATTTCATTCAAAATGTATGCTGTCTTCCATTGGAAATACGCCATTGATACGACTAAATTCTTTTTCCGATTTAGTTGGCACTAATGTATTTGCAAAATTAGAATTCTCTAATCCAACTTTGTCTGCAAAAGATAGGATCGCTTCGTACATTATCAAAAAGGCTTTAGAGTCTGGTGTATTACAAAAAGGAGGTACGGTTATAGATGCGACATCTGGAAATACTGGAATGGCACTTGCACATATCAGCCGATTGATGGGTTTTGATTGTGTATTAACAGTTGCAGATAAAGCATCACAAGAAAAGATAAATAGCTTAAAAGCTCTTGGTGCAAAAGTGGTGGTATGTCCAGCACAAGTCGCACCAGATGATCCAAGTTCATATTATAAAAAAGCTATTGAACTCAGTGAGTCTATCGATGGTGCTTATTACACTGACCAAAATTTTAATCCCCAAAATAAGGAAGCTCATTATCAATCTACAGGCCCAGAAATCTGGAATCAGATGAATGGAGACATTAATTATTTTGTAGCAACTGTAGGTACTGGAGGCACTATTAGTGGTACCGGAAGATTCCTGAAAGAGAAAAACGAAAAAATTAGAGTCATCGGAGTTGATGCTCACGGTTCAGTCTTAAAAAAATATCATGAAACAGGAATTTATGATATCTCGATTGCACATCCATATAAAATGGAAGGCGTGGGCAAGAGTATCATACCTGGAAATGTGGATTTTGATGTCATTGATCAATTCGTAAAAGTAGGCGATCTAAAATCTGCTCTCCGCGCACGAAACTTGGCCAAGAAAGATGGCATTTGGGGTGGACATTCATCTGGTGCAGCGCTAGAAGCCGTTTTCCAAATGAAAAATTCTTTTATGCCTTCTGATAAAGTTGTTGTCATTTTCTCCGATCACGGTAGTAAATATCTCAGCACTATTTATAATGATGCTTGGGTAGAAGATAAATTGTACAGCAAAGCATAAAATAGCTTTCATCAATAATTATTATTTTAGATAATAAATATTGGTACAATGAAATATCAGCTACTACAAGAAATTAACTCTCTAAAGGTTTTGAACCGATTCAACAATGACGATCGGTACAGTTTTAAAATTTTATCACGGACAATTCCACTATTAGCTTTTCTTGTATTTTTATTCTCAGGATGTGCTTCGACTAAAGGAGTTGAATCTGACACTTATAATCTTAATCAAGGCTATGGTGAAGTTGATGCTAAAAAGTCGACTACTGCGATTAGTCAAATAGAAGTTAAGGATAAAGATGCAGCTACATCTTGGATTCAGTTATTCCAGCAATCTTCTGGTGTCACAGTCAGTGGTCACGGAAATGATTTAAGTATCCAAATCAGAGCTAAGAAATCTATGAATTCTGGCTTCGAGCCACTTTTTGTTGTTGACGATAGGATAATGGGAAATGGATTTAGACATGTGAGTTTCATTGACCCCTTCATGGTAAAACGAATCACCGTATTGAAAGATGCAGCGGCCGCTTCTGCATATGGATCGAGAGGTGCAGATGGTGTCATATTAATTACACTTAAAAAATAGCTTCTGAATCGAGCTTGTGTTTTTATACTTTTGTGCTTGGTAAATAATCATAAGTTATTTTCTATATTCATGTAAGTGAAATCCTCCAAATATTTTCAATTCTATTATAAAATACTTTCCATATGTTCACTGATTTTATGTTTGTCAAAATGCCAGGAATCTGCTATGATAAAAACAAACTTGGAATTTAAAACGGTATTTGATTCTGAAGAAAGTGACTCCATTTCTTGTTATAGAATCCCTTCAATTTTAACTGCATCAAATGGAGATTTGATTGTAGCTGCAGACCAACGAGTGCCATCGTGTGGCGACTTGAGATCAAATGAAAATGTAAATATCGTCATCCGTAGAAGCGAAGATGATGGAGATACTTGGTCTGCTATAAAAGCTATTGTCGACTATCCCTTAGGTGAATCAGCATCTGATCCATCTATGATTTTAGATCGAACGACAAAGGACATTTTTCTCTTTTTTAATTATATGGACTTAAAAAATGCCGCTGGAAAATATAGATTAAAATTGATCAAAAGTAAAGATCATGGAAAGTCATGGAGCAAGCCAATTGACATCACCAAGCAGATTATTAAAGAAGACTGGGAGGATGATTTTATGTTTATCACTTCTGGAAGAGGGATACAAACACATGCTGGACAGCTCTTGCACACCCTTGTGAATTTAGATAAAGGCCTACATGTTTTTGGAAGTGATGATCATGGGGCAAACTGGTTTCTAATTGATACACCGATCTCCCCAGGTGATGAATCTAAGATTGTAGAATTAAACCCTGGACATTGGCTAATCAATAGTCGTGTGAATAAAGCCGGGCTCAGATACACTCATCAGTCAATTGATGAAGGACATACATGGTCTACTACAGCTGATTCAATACTAGTCGATCCTGCATGTAATGCCAGTCTTTTAAAGTATAGAACAGCCGACACTGGAATGAATAAAAACCTGCTTTTATTTTCTAATGTAAATAGCTCAGACTCAAGAAGTAATTTGACTATTAAATTAAGTCAAGATGAAGGTAAATCTTGGGCATATAGTCAAACCATTTATTCTGGAAAAGCAGCGTACTCATCAATGACTATTTTACGTAATGGAGATATTGCTGTATTCTTCGAACGAGACGACTACAAAACGATTGACGTCGTCAAATTTCCAATTAAGTGGATTACGGCGAAAGAGGCGGCTCAATATAATTAGCTTCAAATTCGGAGCAGTACAAGTCAGAAAATGATTCCCCCTTGAGAAGGTCAGGAGGTGGAATACATTAGACTTGTCGTTTTCAGTATTGACACCCTAAAACCAACCAGCACCAAGACCTCTAAACGGCCAAGGAATAGACACTAAAATAAGTACTAAGCCGATCAAGTAATAAATAAAAGTCGTTTTAAACTTCTGTGAATCATCAGCTTTTCGCTTTGCTTTACTATATCCCATTGTAATCACTATGATAGCTAGAACCATGATTGTCGTATGCTCTATAGTGAAAAATCGAGTGATGGCTTCTTTCATAAATCCACTCTCGAAAGAAACTAAAGGACTCATAAAGTATAAAACCAATCCAATCAATAGTTGTATATGTGTAAAAATCATAGCGAAAAGGGATTTCTTCTTGTCACTACTCGTATAGTCTTTTCTGTTTTGCCATTTGCTATATGCATTGACGATTGCAATAATCAGTAAAACTAAGACTAACCATCTGAATCCAGAGTGAGCATGTTTAAGTCCTTCATACATAATAAGAGAAGTTTTGTGATGCCTTAAAAGTAGGCTAAAATTTCAACATACATATTTCTGAAGACTAAAATTTCAGGAACTTCATTCTTAACATAAACATATATATAATGTAAATGTGAGTTCTTATATTTGATTACTAAAAAGAAAACAATCACCTGTTTTTCGGGTTTAGATTGTTGATTAAAATGTAAGTATGAGCTTTAATGACCCAAATGTTTTTGCGAATCGCCATATCGGTATTGATGAATCTTCCCTTAACGACATGCTCCAATTGATAAAAGCAGATTCTAAAGATGAGTTAATCAAACAAACAATTCCAATACAAATCTTGAAGAATGATGCTTTGCAAGTCCCTGAAGCAATGTCAGAATTTGATTTTAGTAGGCACATAGCAAGCGTAGCAAAGAAAAATACTTTAGCAAAGAATTATATTGGACAAGGGTATTATGGGACGATCACGCCTCCAGCCATTTTAAGAAACATATTTCACAATCCAGGATGGTATACACAATACACACCTTATCAAGCAGAAATTTCTCAAGGAAGAATGGAAGCATTGATGAATTTCCAAACAGTTGTCAGTGATTTAACTGCGCTCCCGATTGCTAATGCAAGTCTCCTCGATGAGGGCACTTCAGCGGCGGAAGCCATGACCATGTTTTTTGGCATTCGAAATAAGAGAACTAAGAATGAACCGATCACAAAATATTTTGTCGATAGGCATGTATTCCAGCAAACAAAAGATATTTTGTATCTGCGCGCAGAACCTTTAGGCATTGAGATTGTGGAAGGAGATTGGACAGACTTTGAAGCAAGACCAGAATTTTTTGGTGTATGCGTTCAATATCCAAATGCACAAGGAACAATCCACGATTATTCTACATTAACATCTACTTGTAAGGCAAATCAGATCTACATAACAGCGATCGCCGATCTCCTTAGTCTCGTTCTTCTGATGCCCCCAGGTGAATGGGGAGCTGATGCTTGTGTAGGGACGACTCAGCGCTTTGGCATTCCAATGGGATTTGGTGGTCCACACGCTGCTTATTTCGCGACAAGCGAAGATTACAAAAGACAGATTCCAGGTAGAATTATAGGGATTTCTGTTGATCTTGAGGGAGATACAGCTTATAGAATGGCTCTTCAAACTCGAGAGCAACATATTAAGCGAGAGAAGGCAACATCTAATATTTGTACCGCTCAAGCGCTCCTAGCAGTCATGGCAGGCATGTATGCAGTATATCATGGTAGTAAAGGTCTTCATTATATAGCTGCAAGAATTCATGCGTATGCAGCTTTCTTAAAGGACAAGCTAGAGTATATGGGATTTGAAACGATTCAGGGTGAGATTTTTGATACAGTTACGATTAAGATTGGAGAAGACGGAAAACGGGCGATCTCACAGAAAGGAGTGAATGTCTTCAGACATAAAGAAGATTACATTAGTATTAGTATAGATGAGACGACGAGGTATCAGGATCTAGAACAGTTAATTTCAATCTTTTCAGATTTGTCAGAAGCAAATTTAGATATTGATATGAATGATGGTGAGATCGTATTTAAAGATATATCTCCAGATTTTGAGAGAAAGTCAACATTTTTAGACCATCCAGTTTTCACCATGTATCGCTCAGAGACCGAGATGATGCGTTACATTAAAAGCTTAGAGAATAAAGATTTATCACTTATGCATTCGATGATTCCTCTAGGGTCATGTACGATGAAGTTGAATGCGGCAGCACAATTGTTTCCTGTTTCTATTCCAGAATTCGCAGATTTACATCCTTTTTGTCCAAGCGATCAAGCTAAAGGTTATGCCCAAATCGTATCGGAATTAGAAGAATATCTATCGGATATTACAGGATTTGCTGCATGCTCACTACAGCCGAATTCTGGAGCACAGGGAGAATATGCAGGACTTATGGTGATCAGAGAATATCATAAAAGTAGAGGCGAAAGACATCGGAATATAGCTTTGATTCCGTCATCTGCACATGGTACTAATCCTGCAAGCGCGATTATGGCTGGCATGAAAGTCGTCGTCGTCAAGTGTGATGAAATGGGAAATATAGACCTCATTGACCTAAAAGAAAAAGCATTATTCCACAAACAAAATTTGTCAGCTTTGATGGTGACATATCCATCGACACACGGTGTGTTTGAAGAGGATATTCAGGAGATATGTAGAGTAATACATGATTGTGGTGCGAAAGTATATATGGACGGCGCAAATATGAATGCGCAAGTTGGATTGACTAGTCCAGGCATTATTGGTGCAGATGTGTGCCATCTTAATTTGCATAAAACATTTGCCATACCTCATGGAGGTGGTGGTCCAGGGATGGGGCCGATATGTGTCAACGAATCACTTGCCCCTTTTCTACCAGGACATTATGCTGATAGTGAAAATGCAAAGTCCCAAGCGATAAAATCGGTATCTGCTGCACCTTATGGAAGTGCAAGTATATTGTTAATCTCGTATGCATATATCCGTTTGCTAGGTCCTAATGGATTGAAAGAGTCTACTGTGATTGCCATTTTGAATGCCAATTATATAAAAGAGAGACTAAAAGATGCTTATGAAATTCTGTATTTAGGCAAGCATGGTCGGACTGCTCACGAGCTAATATTAGATTTGAGGCCTTATAAATCTGTTGGTGTTTCTGCAGAAGATGTGGCAAAAAGATTAATCGATTACGGCTTCCATGCGCCGACCTTGTCATTCCCTGTAGCTGGTACGATCATGATAGAACCGACTGAAAGTGAAAGTTTAAGGGAGCTTAATAGGTTTTGTGATGCCATGTTAGCGATAAAAGAAGAGATCAATCAAATTGCACGAGGAGATCAAGCTAGTCAGTCCAATACCTTGACTAATGCTCCACACACAATGAAAATTGCCTGTGGCGATCAGTGGCCGTACAGTTATTCAAGACAGCAGGCCATTTTTCCATTGGGAATCGAAAATCATAAAAGTAAATTCTGGCCTTCTGTGTCTCGTGTTGATAATGCTCACGGTGATCGGAATCTGATTTGTACTTGTCCTCCTTTAGAAGATTATGCTTAATATTGGAAGGCAAAAACGTCTTACATTTATCATAATTGTTGAAAGCTGCTTTTAATCAAGTTTTTAGCAACTGTTGATTCAGGAATTTCCTGTACTGATTAGATTACGATGGGAAAAACAAAAAAATCAGATCGAGGATATTGGGTGTCAAAGCTCTTTTATTATCAATCTGTATTTTACGGTTTTGTCTATTCACTACGTTTTTTATCGCCAACGTTCTTTTCAGCTACTAATCCAGCATTGGAATATGGTGGCATGTTTGATGATAAGAAGTCAGACGTCTATAAGTTAGTGCCTAATAAGTATTTACCCAAAATGGCACTTGCGGATAATCAAATGGATGTGAGTCGTATTATGAATACTGGAACTCTGAGTTATCCTTTAGTAATCAAACCAGACATTGGATTTAAAGGCTACTTAGTCTTGAAGGTAAATAATGAAGATCAGCTGAATAAAGCATTACCTAAATATGATGATAAGTCTATCCTGATTCAAGAATTTATTGATTACAGCAAGGAATATTCAATTCTGATCTATCGATATCCTAGATCAGGTAATGTTGGCGTCACTTCATTTATCGAGAAAAGCTATCCATCAGTTAGAGGTGACGGAATACAAACCTTAAAGCAGCTAATTGAATCAAATGATAATCCTTTTTTAAATAAAGAATGGATCAAAAAGATAAATATGAGTGCGTTAGATCAGGTGCTAGATGTGAATGAGGAACGTAGAATTGATCATATTGGAAATTACTCCCGAGGTGCAAGGTTCCATTCATTAAATCATAAGATAAATGGAGATATCAGTCAGTGGGCAAAGCATTTATTGGATCAAATAGAAGGTATCGATTTCTGCAGAGTGGATCTCAAAGCTAATTCTATTGAAGATTTATTAGCAGAACAATTTAGTATTATCGAAATTAATGGAGCAAAATCTGAGCCGTTACATACCTATGATAAACGCTTCTCGTATCTTGAGATTATGAAGGATGTCCACAGACATTGGATGATTGTAAGAGATATCGTGAAAGAGCGATTGTCTATGTCTTATCGATTGCCCTCATTTTCTGAAGGGTTTAAATCTTGGCGAATCACCCATAATTTAATAAAGTAATTTGACATGCATCTAGTCGTTGATATAGGTAATTCAAATGTGGTATGTGGAATTTTTGATGGGTCAACATGCTTACATAATTGGAGATGGGATACGATTAAAAATGAGCAGATAAAAATGTATTATCAAAAACGCTTGATACATAATCTGCTAGAAAATAAAATTGACATTCCGAATATTACTCATGTGTCAGTCAGCAGTGTCGTCCCTCAAATCAATGACACAATAGAAGCATTACTTGATGAGTTATTTACGGTTAAATCAACATTTATTCAACATAACACACATCCTGATCTGGTTATTTCTACAGATAATCCTATAGAAATGGGGACTGATTTAATTGCTAATGCGGTGGCTGCAATTCATAAAACAAAGGACGATACAATAATTGTAGATTTTGGTACAGCTCTCACATTTACAGTTGTCACTAGACAGTTAGATATACTAGGTGTTGCCATTGCTCCTGGATTATTTACAGCTCTGAAGTCTCTTCATGGAGGGACAGCACAATTACCTGAGGTATCCGCCGCACTACCAAAATCCGTGATTGGTAAAAATACAACCCATGCGATTCAAGCGGGGATTTTCAGAGGCTATATTGGTTTGGTAAAAGAAATCATTCATCAAATAGAATTAGAGCAAGGACATAGATTCTCACGAATCGCAACAGGTGGCTTATCTGGTGTATTAGATCCTTTAAATAAGGAGTTTGATTACGTTGATAAAAACCTAACCTTGAATGGAATCCGATTAATCGGAATGAACTAATCCATTTTTGAGCTGCCTTTTTATGTATTCTATGTGCATTATGTTGTTCAAATAAGTATATCAAGAGCTATGTATCTATCATTCTATCTGGTTCAAGAAACAAGTTATCCTCTACCGTGTATCAGTATACAATCATCAATCGAAACTGCACTGATGTCAAATTCCTGAAAGAAACTTCCTTTTGAAACATACCCTGTAAATTGAAATGGATAGATATCTGAGATCAATTCCGTGCATTCCAAAATAGGACTTATGTCTATTCTAATATGTTCTCTATAATTTAATTGTCTACGACCATAAGCTTTATATAATGACTCTTTTGCGCCCCAATAAATGTGTAGAGCATCTCTCAATTTTTGTTCAGGTATCATATGAAGTTCTTCAAAGTTTAGATACTTATGAGCAATTCTATGAATCTTATTGACAATTTTTTGGATATCAATACCAATCGTAAACTGACTTATGTATGCAGCCACATAACCAGATGTGTGACTGATGCTAATGTTGACTTGTGAATCTTTGATGAATGGCTTGCCAAAACTATCCTTTAATATAAACGAAGTGTTCGGAATTTGAGATAGTTTACATATCAATAATCTTGATGATAACCACTCAATCCTACGTTTTCCAGTTAATGAATCAAAATGTGTTTTTTCAGAACTGGTCCAATTCATTCGTTGTATAAAATACGCTTCATCTTCAGTCGTTTTCCAGACAGCTAGTTGTTCTTTTGTATCCCACGTTTTTTGGTAGAGTAATGGCATAGGCATAAAATTAGTTAATATTGCGGGCACTGATTCAAAAAGATAAATAGATGATTTTAACTGATACCAAAATTAGGGAAGGAATTAACAATGGAGAAATAGTCATAGATCCATTTAAACCAGAATGTCTTGGTACGAATTCTTATGATGTTCACCTTGGAAAACATATAGCTGTCTATCATGATGAAGTGTTAGATGCAAAAAAACACAATCAAGTTCGACATTTCGAAATTGGAGATGAAGGATTTGTGATTCAGCCAGGTGAACTATATTTAGGTGTAACTGAAGAATATACAGAAACTCATAATTCTGTTCCTTTTTTGGAAGGGAAATCGAGTATTGGTCGGTTAGGAATTGATATTCATGCAACTGCAGGAAAGGGAGATGTTGGCTTTTGTAATACTTGGACATTGGAAATCTCATGTGTCAAACCCGTTAAAGTTTATGCTGGGATGCCCATTGGCCAATTAATTTATTTCAAAATAGATGGTGATATTGAAAATTTCTACAATAAGAAATCAAATGCAAAATATACATCACGAACGATAAGGCCAGTGGAATCAATGATGTGGAAGAATAACTTTTAAAAACAAATTATACATAAAAAAAACCCCCTTGCGAATATTCACAAGAGGGTTTTTTATTTCAGATTTTTCTAGTGTCTATTTAGTAAGACCACCAATTGTTTTTTTAACCCAATCTTGAGCACCAAGACCAAATGCAATTGACAATCCTAATCCTAACGAACCTAATATGATCGAAACAACTTTATCTACTATGCCTGTACCAATTCCTAATTGGTTCAATACCATACTTAAGATTAAAAACATAATTGCTCCGTAAGCAATTTTTCCAATCAGTGGTGCTTTCGAAACACCATTGGCTAAAAGAGCATTTGTAACTATGACTTGTACCATTTGTCCAATGTACATTCCAACGACTAATAGTACACATGCAACGATGATATTAGGAATAAAGGCTGCCGCATCTTGTAACAATCCTGATACAGCTTCTAGGCCTAAACCATTAAAAAACAATACTAGAACAGGTAACATGATGATCCAGTAACCTAATTTTGCTATTAGGTCAGATCCTGAGGCTTTCATGCCAGACTTAGCAATCATACCATTGATACCAACTTTTTCAGTCAGTGAATCAAAGTTTACTGCTTTTAATACTTTTGATAAAGCAAATTTAACTGCTCGTGCGATCAACCAACCAATGAGTAAGATGACTAAAGCACCAAATAATTTCGGGATAAATGCTGCAAATCCTCGGAACATACTGCCTAAGGATTCTTGAATTGCGCTAACTACATCCATTTTTAGTGAGATTTAATATTTATTATGTTGAAAAAAAATTCTTGTCTTCACAATTTCAGACGCCTACTCTTCGCCTCAGTCACCTAATCATCTTAAAAAAATTAACATTTTCGACATGTTTATCGATTTGCTTCTAAGATGAAAGAAGATTTTGGTATAATATGAGTAAAAGGAAGTAATCATAAATTGTTGGTATTCAGTACTATTGACAGTCAGCAGGCTTTTCTTTCGCTACATAGACAGTAATTGTCTCCCCCATAGGGATATTAATCATGTCATTTAGCGATGGATCTTGTTTTATGATAAAAGCGTCTGCTAAATTACTAATATCACCATCTTCGATAATATTAATATTAAGTTTTGATAAATCTAATATGAACTTTGCTGCACTAACTGTAGAACAAACTAAGTCTGGCAAACTCGTTTCTCCTCCTTCATTAGTACTTAATACAAAATCTATCGTTTCTCCTTTCGGAATATTTATGTTTCTCACCGTCTCATTATTCGCAGTCAAAAGGGACTTCCCTTTATAAAAAGCGCCTAAAATCATATCTGGCTCGCCCCGATCATGTTTTCTATCGATGATATTTGAGTAAATGTCTTGTCTTCTCAGTTCTTTTTCCTTCATATAAAAAGGTGAACCATAAATTCTGCCTAAATATTCACTTTTAAAATTATCAGGTATATATTTAGATATAGTCACATACACTTTTCGATTCTCCTTCACAAAACTGAGTGGTTTTGGATTTTGAATGAGGATCTGACCTCCCTTGATACCAACCTTATGTATAGAGTCATTGATGATAATCTCAAAGCCTCGGTCCTTTGCATCTTCAAAGGCATAATCTACTTGCTTATCTATATAATTCGGTAATTCTAGTTTTTGACCATGATTAGTATACGTTTTTAACCCACACATAGTCATATAAAGAACTATGAATAAGAAGAGCAGGATAAGGAATAAATGAACGAGAAATCTTTTTAAAGTCAAAATGAAACGTTTGTGTACCTACGGCGAATTTAACGGATTTATTGCTTTCTATTGTTGGAAAGCTAACTGAATAAACACGAATATCGAAATGAATTGGAAAATGATGTCATTCATTGCAATTTAAGCCTCTAAAATGTTAAAGTTTTAGATTTTTTGGAAAAATAATAAATAGCAAATGAAATATAAAATTTTTGCATAAATACTAAGTTTTATATTTAACTCATTGATTATAAAAATTATACACTTTAAGAATAAATGTTATATTTGAATTTTGAATTAATTTTTTGTTAATTCTTACACGCACATAAAGATATCCCAAAATCAGGACTGCCTATTTTAAGAAAATAGAGCTAAAACTAGTTTTTTGTGTACTTCATTTTGATTATATTTGCGGACAGTTAATGAATTCTGTCTCAAATTTTCTTGATGACAGAAATATTGCCCTAAAGATGAAGAGTGTGTCCCGATTTTATTACCTGATTATTATTGCTTGCTGCATATTCCAACAACAGGCTAATGCGCAAGAGTTTCAATCGTTCGATGGAGCTAACAATAGCAAATTTAATCCGTCCGCGGGTTCCAATGGAGCTACGCTGCTAAGAGTCACTGATGTGGCCTATGCCGATGGTATCAGTTCTATGGCTGGAGCCAATAGAATGAATCCCCGCCAAATTAGCAATATCGTCTTTGCACAAAGTCAAAGTATTTTTGATGATGGGAATCTCAGTGATTTTACGTGGGTTTTTGGACAGTTTGTTGATCATGATATTACCCTCGTAGAAAATTCTACTGAAGATGCTTCGATAAATGTAGGTCCAGGAGATCAGTTTTTTGCTGAAAACAGCAAGATTCATATGAATAGATCAATTGCTGCTGAAGGAAGTGGAACATCTGTCGATAATCCGAGAGAACATACAAACTTAGTGACAGCATTTATTGATGGATCTGCGATTTATGGTTCAGACGATGAGAGAGCTTATTGGCTAAGATCGTTTGTTGATGGTAAATTAAAGGTCTCAAAAGATAATCTTCTTCCGTGGAATACGGATTCGAATGAATTTAATTCTAAGAAGAATGATGACGCGCCGTTTATGGCGGATGATACGCGATCAGGCACAAAACTATTCGTAGCAGGAGATGTCAGAGCAAATGAAAATCCACTCTTGTTATCGTTTCATACCGTTTTTGTAAGAGAACACAATAGACTCTGTGAAGAATTAAAATTAGACAATCCATCTTTCTCAGATGAGCAGCTTTATCAAATAGCTAGGAGACATGTATCAGCTTATTTGCAAAATATAGTATTTAATGAATGGTTGCCAAGCATGGGCGTTAATCTACCTGAATATTCAGGATACAAAGAGCAAATGGAACCGGGTGTATTTAATGTCTTCTCTTCAGCTGCATTCAGGCTTGGACATACTTTGATCAATAGCAATGTGATCAGAATGTCCAGTGGAGGAGAGGAAATACCTAGAGGAAATATAGCTTTGAGAGATGCATTTTTCAATCCTGGAGCAATATTATTGGCAGGAGGAATTGATCCGTATTTCCAAGGAATGGCAACTCAAGTACAGCAAGCAATGGATTGCAGAATTGTTGACGACGTCAGAAATTTTCTGTTCGGCCCTGCAGGTACAGGAGGAGGTTTAGATTTAGCTGCTATAAATATTAATAGAGGTAGAGAAAGAGGAATTGCTGATTATAATACAGTGAGATCGAATTTTGGACTCCCTAGAGTGAATACATTCCTAGATGTCACAAAAGACCAGCAAGAAGCCAATATGCTCCAAGCTGTCTATGGATCAGTTGATAACATCGATCCATGGGTGGGATTACTAGCAGAATATCATATGCCAAATGCTATGTTTGGAGAAACTATAATGTTGATCATGAAACGTCAGTTTCAAATCTTAAGAGATGCTGATCGTTTTTACTTTCTAAATGATCCTATTTTTACAGACAAACAGAAAGAAGAACTCAGAAATACAAACTTTAGAGACATCATCATGCGTAATACCACTATTAAAATTATGCAGGAAAATGTTTTTGAAGCAATGCCTTTTAGTGAAATTCCTACAGGGCCTGAGATTCCAGAAATACAATTATCTGCAGAGATTTACCCGAATCCAACTGCTGATCTGTTTACTCTCAAAATTTTCTCTGAGAATGATACTAATATGAAGCTTACATTCTTTGATAATTCTGGACGAGTTGTCCTTGAGGAAGTGAAAGAACTGTACGCGGGTAATAATTTTATCTCCTATAACATAGGCCAAACCTTATCTAAGGGTCTATATAATGTAGTCCTCGAACAAGGCTTAAGTTATAAGATATTGAAGTTAGTTAAGGATTAGAGTTCAATCTTATCCAATACCACAATTAATATCCATCTGGACTTATATTTATATGACTTTTTATATGCGAAGCTTAGTCTATCATTTACTAAGTGTATCCTCTATGTACCTATCATAGTATGTTGTTCAAAATATATGTTCTCTATTAACTTTGTGGGTCAAATAACAAAATTATCCCTGAGCCTCTGCCATGATAAATTTTATCTTAAGCATCTTTCCACCTCTTATGAGACCACAACCATATACTAGGATTAGAGACTATATTTCGCTCTAATAATCGAACATATTGCGCTGTAATGTTAACATCCTTGACCTCATCTTTTCCCTTGTAAATCAATAATAAGCGTGTATTATATGTTCCTCGCTTTAGCTTAATCGTATCTGCATACAACACAGGAACTGAGTACTTTTTAGCTATTTTTTCTAAGCTTTTATTAAATGGAGTTCGTCGATTTAGAAAGCTGAAATATTCTACATTCTTATTATTTTTTGGATTTTGGTCAGGAATGAGCATAAACATTCTAGCATACTCAGAATCTTCAATCACACTAGGAACAAACTTTCGCTCCGCGACTAATGTAACGCCCCTTTTCTTCCGTAATCCTAATAAGTATTTGTCAAACTCTTCATTTGATTGGCTTTTATAAATACCAATGACCTTATGTTTAAAATATTCCTGGGAGGAAGAAAAGCCGAGTTCCCAATTGCCTAAATGTCCCGTTAATAGGATAACATCCTGATTGTCTTCAAAATAATGATCTAGAATTTGAGGATTTACTACGGAGAAATTCATTGCAGAACTAGTAGAGCCAGAGAATAATTTCAAGTTTTCAATTATGATCTCAGACAAGTGCTTATAATAATCTGCTACGATTTTATTAATTTCTTTTTTATCAAAATGGACAAAACAATTTATAAGATTGGCTTTGATTGTACTCTTTCTGTATTTGGCGATATTTTCTAAGAAAAAATTTAAAACTGGAGAAATGAAATATAGTATAGAGAGTGGAATGATACTAATGATCCCTAAGATCATCTTCATTGCGGAAACAGAAACGGTATTTATTGATTGTTTAGACTTATTCATTAGGGTGAATAAAATACCTTTTTTTATCTAAATCGTTTGAAAATAACTGAGCATTCTTTAGAAAAGAGTAGCATCTAAAGCCATTTATGTTGATTTATGACATGAGCAACGTCCATATTTTTAATTAACTTTATTTTATAGATTACTTAAAATCTTTATTTATTTTCACCCTCAATTTAGGTATTAACTTCATAATTATACCAATGGAAAAACATAACAGCCGCCGCTCTTTTATAAGAAAATCAGTACAGAATACTTTAGGATTATCTATAATGCCAATTGTTATAGGTGCTTGCCAAAATTCCACAAAAACAGTCGAAACAATATTAAAAAAGCCTCTCATTATTTCGACATGGAATAATAAAGCTGCTAATCAAGCTGCATGGAATGCTATGCAGGCTAGTGGCAATTCATTGGATGCAGTCGAAGCAGGTGCGCGAGTACCAGAGGCAGATGTAAATGACCAGTCCGTAGGTTTTGGAGGCAGACCAGATCGCGATGGTAATGTAACTTTAGATGCATGTATCATGGACTCTAATGGAGGCTATGGAGCAGTAACATACTTACAACATATAAAGCATCCTGTATCCGTAGCGCGTATGGTCATGGAGAAAACGCCACACGTGATGTTATCAGGAGAAGGTGCATTAAAATTCGCACTCGAAAATGGATTTACTAAAGAAGATTTATTGACTGAAAAGTCCCGAAAAGACTGGGAAGAATGGCTTAAGACCTCAGTGTATAAACCTAAAGTGAATATTGAGCTTCACGACACGATTGGCATTTTAGCAATTGATCAGGAATCAAACCTTGCAGGTGCATGTACGACAAGTGGTTTGGCCTATAAAATGCAAGGTCGTATCGGTGACTCGCCCGTTGTCGGAGCAGGCTTATTTGTAGATAATGAAGTCGGAGCCGCGACCGCAACTGGGATGGGTGAATTAGTCCTTAAATCTGTGGGGTCCTTTTTAATCGTAGAGTTAATGAGACAAGGAATGAGCCCTGCAGAAGCTTGTAAAGAAGCTGTGATGAGAATAGTCAGAAAACAAAATTATAAAGAATTGCAGGTTGGATATATTGCAATCAATAAGGATGGGATTATCGGAGCATACTCGCTACAATCAGGCTTTGTGTATACTGTAACTACAAATGATGGGACTGCCCTAAAAGAGGTAGTATCATATATTGATTCTTAATAATGTACTTAATACTAGAAGTTTGGCATTTAATTTGTTTTAGAAAACATATTACATAAATAGATTCTATATAATCTAACCGATTTATCAGCAAATGAACTATCATCTAAACATATTAGTAGCCGACAACCAAAAATTGTTTTCAGAATGCTTTATTTCATTTATAAAGAAGCTTCAAGGTCCTCCAATCAATTTAATCCAAGCTATTTCTGAAGGAGAAAAAATTATAGAGACAATTCTTGAGTTGAATATCGATCTGATATTTATGGATTTAAATTTTTCAAATCCTGATAGTATGGATATTATAACTCAAATAAAATCTCAAAGCCCCGATACAAAGGTTTGTGTCTTATCTGCATATACAGATCACAAATTGGTTAAAAAGGCATTCGTTTCTGGAGCTGATGGATTCTATTCAAAAAATAACAGTTCAGAAGAAATTTTAAAATGCTTCACCGAATTAGAGATAGGAAATACATTTTTATCTGACGGAGTATTTATAACTCCTCCGCAAAGATCGAATGGAGAAATTACTGTAAATGGAAAACGTTCAAATCATTTCCAAGATCGGTTCCTTATCCAACAAAAGCTAACAAAGCGTGAGCAAGAGATATTGCTCTTAATCACAAAAGCACTTAATAATAAAGAAATCGCTGATCAATTATACATAAGCCATCAAACAGTTGGCGTCCATAGAAAAAATATCATGCGAAAATTAAATGTCAAAAATACCGTAAACCTAATTCGGTTTGCAATTGATCATCAATTGATCTAGTCCGTAACTCTCCACCTCCCCAAGATTCGGAGAGTTTCAATAACATTCCAATTCATCCAAGTCCCCTTTAGTACTAATCTATCTGATTAGATAACATTCTTTTTATCATAAAACGTGACGTCTCATGACAGATCTGAGTATTGTTTTAAAACAATTTGAGAATATGGCAAAAGTCGATTTTAGCTTATGGATGAAGAGCGTAAAGCTTTTATCTGTATCCTGTATGGTGATCGGTTCATTGGCAAGTTCCTATTCCCAATGTCCCATTGGAAATAATGTGGCAACATGCTCTGGATCAGAAGAGGTAATTCAGCTGAATTACCTTTTGACTAATGTGCCACCTTCTGGCGCTTGGTTTTGGGATGGAAACGGGCCCACACCGGCTGGCTTTGATGAGGATTCAGGGACTTTCACGCCTGCTCTAAGCCAAGCAGGAGCATATACGTTTGGATATCATTATTATGCCCACAATGGCTGCAATATTGATGGAACAACATATGCAATCGTGAATGTATTACCTAGCGCAAATACTGGCCTTGGAAGTCATGTATTATCTTGTAATGCCGCTGGAGTAGATCAAGACATAGACCTATATTCTCTTTTATCCGGGGAACAACCTGGTGGAACATGGAATTATCATCCTTCTAATCCTACAGGAGGAAATTTTAATCCTATCTCTGGAACATTTAATCCAGATGGAGCTTACGGAAAATATAAATTTACCTATACAATAGAGTCGGGCATATGTCCTGCTGTGAGTTCAGACGTCTTTATTACAGTACAGAATGATCCACTCCAAGTCGGAGTAGGAAGCAATACCAATATTTGTAGTAGTTCTAATTCTATTGTAAATCTTTATAATTTAATAGACGGAGAAGATCATGGTGGTCTTTGGTCGCCACTTGTCACGAATCCATTAGGAGGGACTTTCTCTCCTGAAGGAACATTTAATACTGCAGGAGCGTCATCAACTCCACCAAGCAATGTCTACGGATTCACATATTCATTTCCTTCTAATTGTATCTCAGGACCGAATAGTGCTGTGATTTATATCACGATTAATGAACAAAGTAATCCTGGATTACATAATGAAATTTCAATTTGCGCAGGCGCACCTACGATCACATTAATAGATGAATTAGTTGGTGTTCCTGATCCAAATGGCACATGGAGTGCAAATCCTTCAATAGGTTTTGGAACAGGTACATTCGATCCTTCCGCACAGGGAGTTGTGACTGGTGCATATACATTTACATATACATTTCTTCCATCGCAAGGTTGTGGTAGTGCAGAATCTACTTTAATTATAAATGTAATTGATCAACCATCAGTAGGAGACGATGGCGACTTATATATTTGTCAAGGAAGTCAAATTCCTTTGAATTTATACGACGTGGTTATTGGAGAAGATGAAGGAGGAAATTGGCAGGAACTTCCAGCAGGATCAGTAGTTTCAGATCCATATAATTTAGATGTAAGTTCTTTAATTCCAGGTGTGTATACATATGAATATAGTACAAATGTTCTCCCTGGATGTGGGATGGCTTCTATTTCTACAGCAACGCTAATCGTTAATGGACCACAACCAGAAGCAGGTCCTGGTGGACAAGTCACAAGTTGTAATGGTATTGTTGATTTAACTGGAGGCTTGACATTTATAGTATCACCAGGTGGAATTTGGAAAGACAATAATAAGTCAGGAGTTGATCTGTCTGACCCAACAAATGTCGATTTTGCAGGTCTCAGCCAAGGCTTATATTCCTTCTCATATATTTTTGGTGCGAATACAGGATGTCATACCGATGAAGCTCTTATTTCTGTATTAATTCCATCAAACCCACCAGCTGTAGGCCAAATTGCTCAACTTAACGTGTGTGAAAATTCTAAAGAAATTCTCGACTTGTCATCAGTATTAATTAATACAGATCCAGGAGGTTTATGGACAGATAATTTGTCAAATCCAGTATCTCAATTTGTCGACATCAGTACATTGCCAGCTATCGTAGGTTCTCAGACATTTATATTCAACTATGATTTTGGACCAAGTCAAAATTGTCCAAGCGTCGGCACTTCGGTCGAACTAACAGTATGGGAACAAAAAAATGCTGGTACAGGCTCTGACGTAACAGTATGCGAAGGAAACGGTATTTTAACACTGTCAGACTTTGTCTCAAATTATGAAATGGGAGGTGTCTGGTCAATTTCTGGAGCTAATTCTCATCTCGGCATTTTAGATGTCGCTAATGGTACATATGATTTCACTGGAGCTTTGCCAGGCATCTATTATTTCGCATATACCCAAACGAATACAAGTCCTTGTATCTCCGAACAATCTATTGTCACCATGACTATCATGACTGCGGTTGATCAGCTAGATGCACCGCAAACTATTGCAATATGTGAGGGATCAACGGAAATAATAGATTTAAGAGAATTTGTCTTAAATAAAGGTGCTTCCGAAGGAGGAAGTTTCTCCCTTTTAGCAGGCATACCGACAGCATTTGACGAGATTACCGGCATATTTAATCCTCAAGATGTGCCAGCGGTTACCACATTTATCATTGAGCATAACTTTGATGGAACTTGTGCAGTAGCTTCTGAGACAATCACAATTACTGTGAATAGTACATTATCTGCAGGTACTGCACAAAATGTGACATTCTGCAAGGAATATGCGATCACAAACACTATTGATCTTTGGTCCCAGCTAAGTAATTTTGACTTAGGTGGAACGTGGATTGATGAGAATAATACTGGCATTGATTTATCAAATCCAGCAGCTATAGATGCATCTACACTACTAGAAGGCACATACGCATTCACATATAAATTCTTTGCTTCTGGTGAGTGTGATAAAAATTATACGACCGTATTTTTAAATTGTATAAACGATCAGCCATATGTAGGATATGGATCTAATAACAGCATTTGTGAAGGATCAGATGAATTATTAGATTTAACAAGCCTAATCAGTGGTGCTCAAATCGGAGGCAATTGGATAGATTTGGACGGAGCAGCAGTTGATATTTCAGACCCATCTACCGTTGATTTCTCATCGGTTTCTCCTGGAGCATATGTTTTCAGATATGAATTTTTAGTATTAGGCACTTGTGCTACAGACGCTTTTGTAGATGTGACAATTTCAATTTCTGATCTAAGAGATGCAGGAGATGATGATGTCTTTACTGTTTGTGGTGACCTGACTACTATTCTACCATTTGATATTAGTACTGGTGGTGATGCAGGTGGAACATGGACTAATGGAGACTCTAATCCTCCAGGTACTGTCATTAATAATAATGATTTCGTACCAGCAAATGCCTTTCCAGGAACATATGTTTTTGAATATAATTTTACACCATCAGGTGGATGCGAAGGAGATAAATCTGTAGTCACGGTTTACGTGTTGAGCGGAAATCCTGTTACAATTGCCCAAGCAAACCCTGAGTCAATTTGTGCATTTTCTCCTGGTACATATAGTGCGACTAATCTATTAACGCAAAATAGTTCGCCAGGTGGAATCTGGTCTGTTGATCCTACGACCCCACTTCCTGCTGGATCAATGTTAAACGCAAATACAGGGGATATTATCACAGAAACATTATCACCAGGCACCTATTTACTAAATTATAGTTTCTCTAGCACAGTTTGTGGCGCTGTCAGAGGAGTCGATGGTTTAGAACTTGTAGTCGAACCCACAGTTGTTGGTGAAGATGGAGTCATCACGATTTGTGATCATCAAGATGCATTGATAGATTTAGAATCATTATTGGGTTTATTTGATTCTCCAGCAGCTGGTGTTTGGACAGATTTAGATGGCTCAGGTGTAACATTAAATAATCCTGGAGCTGTTGACTTTTCTTCTACTAAACATGGGGCATATCGATTCGAACTTAGTGTTAATGAGGGTTTGGTTGCCTGTAGTCCTGATGCTTCAGTGGCGACAGTTATTGTAAGCTCACAGCCGAGCGCAGGGATTGGAGGAAAACACGAAGTTTGTATGTTTACAGACGGTGACATTATTGTCGACCTTAATACGCTATTGTCAGGTCAAGATCCTGGTGGAGTATGGTCTGGTCCACAGCCAGAAGACGGTGGCTCATTTGATCCATTAACTGGTTTATTGACCGTTACTTCTGCGACGACAATTAGAAGCTATAGCTATACATATTCTTTTGATTTTGGAAATGATAGCCCGTGCACAGATGATAGTGCAACACTAAAAATAAAAGTGACAAATGATTGTGGTAACACCACTCCTTGCTTTGCAACTCAACGCTACAATGCAGGATCAAGATGGAATGATGACAATACAATAAATGATAATGCCACTGATGGTGGTATTGTAAAATGTGGAATGGAAGGTACGTTTATGACACTTGATGCACCGAGTTTTGCTTATGATCCCGATCTTTTTGAGATTGATTTAGCAGGAACATCATTCTATGATCCGTATAACGGATATATGATGACAGCGCCATTACCTCAAGTCGGAGAAGATATTATATGGATAAATTTTGATGTCAGAGCATTCGTCAGTTCGTTCGAAATTTTATTACAAGACGACGAACATCTTGCATGGGCCTTGTATAAGTCAAACGTTCACACAACCGGGACATCTTTATTCACACCAAATGAATCAACGACAATGGAATTGAGTGGAGATTGCTCTTCTCTATCTCTTGTTAGAAGTGGCTTATCTAGTGAGATGTGGAATACAATCATGATAGATTATAAGGACTTTACCCAAGCTCATAATTATTATATCGCAATATGGGATTGGAGTGATAATGTCAATATAGGCGATGGTCCAAACGGTGGAGTCGTAAATGCATTTGGTACAAGAATGGGATGTGAAGTAGAAGATATTTGTACAGCACCAATCATTAAAAATGAACCGTCTTTTATCGATCATAAGGATGGGACTTATTCTATAATTGTAGATATTCAAGGCATCAATGGTCTATACAAAGCAGTAGATAAAACAGGGTCTGCCATTTCCATTTCTGACCCTATTTGCCTTACAAATTCTTCAGCAGATTCCCCAGTCACTAGCGGCTCTTTTACACTGACTTATCCGAATACCGTAGGGTATGCGATTGAGATTGCAGCACAAGATCCAACAAGCTCAATTATGTGCGGAACGGCTGAAAATTATCACTATTGCGCCACTGATTTACTGACGCCTCCTCAAGCTCCATTTGAGGTTATTTGTGATGGAGGATATGATGCTGAACAAGTGTATCATGGCTTCGGATTGATACCGGATAATTCAGCCACAGATGTAGCAGTTTTAAGCTCTTGTGGAGGACAAGATATACACGTCACTTTTGGAGATATTATCAGACAAAAAGGCTCATATTTATATGAAGTAGAGCGCGTCTATACAGTGTTTTCAGGATGCCAATTACCTGGCAAGGAAGATGACCAACAAGCGACATGTAGTGTTTATTATACTGTCGATTATTCAGCATATAAACCCAATAATACCTGTGATCTAGCTTGTAATTTGAATGGAATTAATATTGGCATTAATGAAGATTGTGAAGCCTTAATTACGCCTGAAATGGTATTGGAAGGACCTAATCAAGTATGTGCGTCAGACTATTATCTAGTGCTGACTGATCCTGCTAATAAAAATAGAAAAGTCCCTAATCCTGTCAATAAAAATTATATAGGAAAAACACTCCAAGCTCAAGTGTATCACATTAATGGAAATCAAATTGATAACTCATGTTGGGGCTATGTCACTGTAGAGGATAAATTGCCTCCAATGATTTATTGCCCTAAGCCAGATACAATTAGTTGTAACGCCGTTTTTCCAGTGATCAATCTTGCTGCATGGGTAGAAGATGCTTGTGCACATTTCAAAATAGAAAAGATAAATGAAACTCTAGAAGATTTCGATTGCGATCCTTACGGAGAATTTGCAGCCTTACAAACGGTAACTTATGTTGCCATAGATGAAAGCGGCAATACCTCACTTCCGTGTGAACACAAAGTATATTTCGCAAAAGACACAGTAATTATTTCTGACTTTCCTAATGATGTCTCCATCTCATGTGAAGATGCTCAATTATATGATCATGATGGCGATGGTTATCCAGATCCATCCTTTACCGGTGCACCAAGTTTGGGAGGCCAGCAAATAGGAAAATCTCATGGCCATTGTCAAATACAGGCAAGCTTTGAGGACCAGATTATTCCATTGTGTGACCAGAGTTATAAGATTCTCAGAAAATGGACTGTTTTAGATTGGTGTAGACCAACAACTGAAGCTGAGAACAACCCAATTTTTGATTACCAAATCATAAAGGTAGAAGATAAATCTGGACCCGAAATGGTTTGTGAAAGTGAAGATGCAGTGTACGATTCGGACCCTCTAGAATGTGGTTTGAAAAAGATGAAAGTAAATATGCCTGAGATCAATTTCGATTGTGGTTCTGGCGATTTTAGATATGTTATTGGACATAAGAAAACAGTGCCAGGTGATGATCCATATAATAAGCCTGATACGACAGGAGTCTATTTTGAAAATGGAGAATATTGGATCGAAAGCATGCCGTATGGCGATAGCTGGGTCGTATGTTCGGTGTATGATTTATGTGGAAATTACTCGAGCTGTTACTACAAAGTTACAGTCAAAGATTATGTCGCTCCAATTCCTGTTTGTGATGAAAATACAGTTGTCACTTTATCAAGCGATAATAATGCAAGAGTATGGGCAGAATCCTTTAATGATGGTAGTTTTGACTTCTGTTCTGATGTCACTCTATCAGTCGCCAGACGTGATGGACATGACTGTGATGAAACTGAGCCGACGTTTAAAGAATACATAGATTTTTGCTGTAAAGATATTGGTCAAGAGCACATGGTTGTTCTAAAAGTAACAGATGAATCTGAGAATCACAACAGTTGTATGGTGAGAGTCCAGATAGTTGATAAACATATTCCAAAGTTCCATTCTTATCCAGAAGATCATTATGTCTATTGTTATGAAAATTTAGACTCTCTTGACTTTGGTAAACCTTCTGTCGATGAGGAATGCAATTCCTATTCAATGGATTATGAAGATATTAGCCAGTTTAACCAATGTAAAGTGGGGAAAATAGTCAGAAGGTGGCACCTCTGGGATGCAGAAGGAAATGAGATGGATCGCTATGATCAAGAAATTCATATCGAATTGGACAAGCCGTTTAAAATGGATCCTTCTTACTGGCCTCCAAATTATGATGCCGAAGCTGAATGTGATATTGAAGTAAGCTCTCCGGAGATAGCTGGAAAACCTCTGACGGATATTGTCGATGGTTGCACCTTAATCGCTGCGACTTATGAGGATGAAGAATTTCATGCGGATGCCGAAGCATGTTTGAAAGTACTCAGAAGATGGACTGTCGTAGATTGGTGCCAGTATGATGAAAATCTACCATCTAATCAAAATCCAGGTATCTGGAAGTACACACAAAAAATTACAATTAATAATGTAGAACCACCGCAATTTGCAGAAGCATGTACAATTGTAAATCGGATAAATTCTACAGACAATTGTTACTTCGCAGTTGAAATCACAGCAAATGTAAGCGATGACTGTACACCTACCGATCAGCTCAAGATTAAATATGAGATCACATTTGAAGGAGGTGACACAGCAAGTGGTAATGGGCTTACTTATAGTAGCACTACAGTCCCTTCTGGAATGCACACCATCACATGGACAGCTCAAGATAAATGTGGAAACACAACAGTCTGTTCTGAAGAGTTTCTGTTGGATGACGATAAAGCACCGACACCCTATTGCTTAGCCGAAGTGTCAACTGTGATTTCTCCAAGTACAATGGATGTCGATTTATGGGCCATTGATTTTGATTTAGGCAGTTATGATAACTGTCCAAATGCCGAACTTACTTTCTTGATGAAAGTCGAAAACAGCCAAGATACTTTAAGCCCAAGTGTGAGATTTGATTGTAGTCATGTCGGACCTCAAGATTTGGAAATATGGATTTTTGATAGTTCTGGAAATGCTGACTTTTGCCACACCGTAGTAGATGTTCAGGCTAATGTAGCATGTGAAAATCAAGGGAATGGTGTTCAGAATGAAGTTGGTTCTATGGCACTGATTTCAGGTCATGTACACACTGAGTCAAATGAAGCTGTTGAAAATGTCATGATTCGGTTAGATCATATTTCAGCTAAGACAGAATATACATTTGAAACAGGAAGTAACGGACAGTTTAGCTTTTCAGATATGCCCATGTATGATGATTATCAAATTGTGGCAGAACGTAATGATGACCCGCTTAATGGTGTATCTACCTTAGATATGGTATTGATTCAGAAACACATCTTGGGCACACTACCCTTAGACAGTCCTTATAAGATTATTGCTGCAGATGTCAATAATAGTCAGTCTTTATCAGCAGTAGATATTATATCATTGCGTCAGGTTGTACTGGGGAATAAAAGTACTTTCCCAAACAATGTATCTTGGAGATTTGTCAATAAGGCACAACAATTTTTAGATGCAGATAACCCTTGGCCTTTTATAGAATCGATAGGTATAGATGAGTTAGACACAGAAGAATCAATCAGTGACTTTGTAGCAATCAAAGTTGGAGATGTCAATAACTCAGCACAATTTAACCAGAATATGGCAGTCTCTTCCTCAAGGTCTTACGAGGCATTGGCTTTGAGTATTGAAAATAATAGTTACGAGGACGGAGAAACGATTGATGTTCCTTTAGTTCTTGATCATGACTTCTCTTTAACAGGAATGCAATTCACATTATCATACGATCAGTCAAAAGCTGAAATCCAAGCTTTACATTCTGACTTGCTTGATCTGACTCCACAGCAATATTCAATATTCAAAAAAGAAGGCCAAGTTACAGTAAGCTGGAATGGTAAAAGTGTAAAAGATCTAGAAAAAGGAGTTGAATTGATTACTCTAAGATTTAAAACCTTAGCGACAGGATCTGTTGAAGATCTTAATTTAGACATAGATTCTGCGATCACAAAATCCGAGGCATACACAGATAAATTAGAGATATCTGATATTACATTAAAATCAAGTAATAGAAATTATCTTGAATCGTTTGAGCTATATCAGAATTCACCAAATCCATTTTCAGACAAAACAATTGTTGAATTCTATATCGAGAAACCAGCAATAAATGTGACCTTAACTATCATTGATGTAGGCGGAAAGCTTATTTATACCGAATCCGGTGACTTTGATGCAGGTAAAAACAAGATAGTTCTTCACAAAGAAAATTTAAATTCCAGTGGACTTTTATACTATAGACTTCAAGTAGGAGATGAGGTCGCTACCAAAAGTATGTTAAGCATAGAATGATCGCTTTTCAAAAAATTGGAATAATTAATGCACTAAACAATGAAATGTCAATTAAAACGGTCATTACAGTAAAGTTTACATCGAAAAAGTACGATAAAAGGTCGTACTCGATTAACGAATGAAGATAGTTTTACTCGAAATAGGGATATTTTCCAGTTCGATAGACGTATAAGAATAAAAAGAAAAACTATTTTTTAACTTTGTGAGCTTAGAGTAAGCCGTCCTAAAAACACAACGACAATGCTTAGAAACCTTATTTTCACCTGCATATTTGCGATTGCTGCATTCAGTAGCACGCAAGCACAGATTTCAATTGTATTTACAGGAGGAACAGCTGAACCAGGTGAATCAATTGATATAGATGTCTCAGTCAGTGATTTCACTGATATTGTCTCATTCCAATTCTCAGTTAACTGGGATCCAAACGTTCTTACCTTTGGAAGCATTGAGAATGTAACAACAGATTTGGAACAATTCTCTGCAGAAGGAAATATTGGAACTCCTCCAGGCGCGATTGCCGTGAGCGAAGGACAATTAACTGCATCATGGAATCTAGATAATACAGATCCAAGAAGCTTGAGCGACGATACACGTTTATTTTCAATCAGATTTAATTCTGTTGGAGCTGCTTGTGATCAAACTAATATATCTCTGAGCGACACTCCAAGAAGAATAGAGGTAGCAGATGATAATTTTGTTGATATAAGTGCCATAGCAACTAATTCAGTAGTCGAACTAAATGGAGTAAACTGTGAAGATAATGGTGGCGGTGATAATGGTGGTGGAGACAACGGAGGAGATGATAACGGTGGTGGAACAACTACCTTTCCAGAATGTGATAATAGCTATGAAGGAACAACTGATGTCGTATTGGCTGTAGATTGCGTTGGCGCCGATGTCGGCGCAACAAATATCTGTGTTCCCGTAACAACTGCTAATTTCTCAAACATCGCAAGCCTTCAAACTGGTGTGACTTGGGACCCAACACAACTATCCTTTACCTCAATAAATGAAGTAGGAATAACAGGAATAACAACAAACGAAAATGATGCTTCAAACGGTAGCATAAGACTATTATGGATCATTGGATTTAGTGATGATCCTGTCTCAGTTGATGATGATGCAGTCCTTTTTGAAGTCTGTTTTGATGTGCTTGGCGATAATGGCGTGTCAGCTCAGATTATGCTTTCCGATTTACCAAGTTTCAATGTAGAAGTAGCAAGTGGAGATGGTGTGACACTCGATGTGTCCACAGGAGTAGGAAGCATAAATGTAGGTCAAGCCGGTGGAGATAATGGAGGTGGAGACAACGGTGGTGACGATAATGGAGGTGGAGACAATGGAGGTGACGATAATGGAGGTGGAGATAATGGTGGTGGTTCTTCATCAGGAGGAACAGAAAATATGTGTGCAGATTCTGATGATACAAGCATTATAATTCAAGGAGGCACAGTACCAGAAAATGGTAATATTTGTATTCCAGTTACAAGTATGAATTTCAATAACATCGCTAGCTTACAGACTGGTTTTCAATGGGATAGTAATGTAATCGACTATACAGGAATAAATGAAGTTACACTAACAGGAGTGACTCTTAATGAGTCAAATGTCGACAATGGAGACATGCGCATACTGTGGTTGGTGCCATTTGGTGGAGATAATATCTCACCTGCAGATGGATCCGTTTTATTTGAAATTTGTTTCGATGGAATCGGCACAGATGAACAGACATCAGCACTCGAATTTGTAGAGCTAACAAATTTTGGAATAGAAGTCGCAAACGGGAGTGGTGATACAGAAACACTGTGTATTTCTCAGGGACAGTTAACGATTGGAGAAGATAATGGCGGCGGCGATAATGGTGGTAATAATGATGGTGGTACAAATATGGGGACCAATGATGGCACGAATCTATGTGCCTCTTCGTCTGATGTTTCGCTTATCTTGTCAGATTTTGCTCCAGAACTAAACCAAAATATCTGTGTCCCTGTGACTACAAGAAATTTTACAGACATAGCTAGTATTCAA
>Ga0209828_1000340_pt1 | contig 45589 bp, 37 predicted proteins | sample MaitaG_FD_187429 | JGI IMG/M metagenome (GOLD analysis project Ga0209828, IMG submission 187429) | Marine algal microbial communities from Maine, USA - Maine_Asex2 metaG (SPAdes) (version 2) | ecosystem: Host-associated > Algae > Red algae > Unclassified | place: Maine, USA | collected 2015-01-05
TTGTATTTTAGGTACATCCTCGGCATCGGGTTGCCCTCCATAAAATGGAACTGCAGCTTTCAATTCCGGTACGCGAACTGCCATCATATTAGATATCCATCCTCCAAAACAAAAGCCAACGACTCCGACATGTCCATTACATTCAGGATGAGCTTTCAAATATTCAAAAGCAGCAATAAAATCCTCTAACATCTCTTGTCTATCTCGTTGTTTTTGGAGTGCTCGCCCATCATCATCATTTCCAGGATAACCACCTAATGGTGATAGCATATCTGGGGAGATCGAAATGAAACCAGCAAGCGCTGATCTTCTTCCCACATCTGAGATATGAGGATTTAAACCGCGATTTTCGTGTACGACTATGATTCCGGGTAATTTTTTATTTGCATCTTTTGGTCTCGATAATTGTGCTGATATTACTCTTTCAGGCTCACCAGAATGATATTTAATTGTTTCAGTTGATAATTGAGATTCAGATTCTTGGACTTGAATCTTGTTATTATAATCTGGCATGACGCAACTCATCAGATTAGCCACTGTGATTCCGCCTACAGCATAGATTGACAATTTATCCATGAATTGTCTTCTATCAATTCTGTCGTGTGCGTAGTCATCATATAGATCAAAAACTTCTTGATTGATGTCTTTTTTGTCAAGATTTTTCATTCTATTAAGTTAATCAATAAAACTGTTGCATATAGAACTTAGTACCTCAAAATCTAAAATGAATGCCAAGAAGTCACAAAGACACAAAGGTTCACAAAGTAAAACTGGATTCTTATCAACCTAAATGCAGCTTAGTAGCTTGGTGACTTAGTGGTTCAAAATAGAAGAGATGCCAAACACAAATCAGATCCATTTCATTTTTTCAGTTCCTTATTAATCCCAAATTCGAGAAAGCTCAAAAGCATTCACAACTTCAGTTTTTCCCGATAGTCGGATATCAGTATATAATTTTGTAGGAAAAAATATCTCCGTAAAAATATTAGCCCCTCCATCTAAAAATAGTTCTATGGAAGAATGGTCAATCAATGCTTTTAATGTGATTCGCTCTTCATTTTTAATTCTATGCGCAGTATGAATTCCTGCAAAATCTTCTGAAAAGTTAGCTCCACCTACTTTCGTTTTATCGAAGCTGAACAGATTTTCCGAAGCATTAAAATGAAAGCTGACTTGTTCATTTAATTGATTAGACAATACAAAGCTGAAGTCTTCAGTAGAAGAAAAGCTTGTATTAATCTCGGCTAATCCTGAAGGGATTTTAAATGATCCATATTCGAATTGAATAGGATTTAATCTAAGCCTTTCCAATTCAACTACTGGAACACCAATTAATCTCGGAATACCACCGATCATTTTTATATTTAATTCCCAAGGAATTGTCATCGCACTACGCCACTTTTCGGTAGGCACTATTTGGGCATAAGCCCAATTACTCATCCAACCCAAAAATATCCTTCGACCATCACTTTCTGGAACATCTGACCACGTGACACCTGCATAATTATCCATGCCTGAATCAAGCCAAACAGATCCTGTCTTTTCAGCGTAGGCTATTTCATCAGCAAACATTATTTGATCAATATTTATACGACCCCATTCACCAGTATAATTATCAACAATTTTAATTCTTGCTTTTTTGCCAATGTATCCTGAAACATCCCAACCACGCCACTCTAGTCGTTCTTGATTTTTACCTTCCGCCTCTCGCACTCGTTTGCCCTCGACTTCTAAAGCGATATAAGTCCTGCCACGATGATTTCCTCCGCCTATCTGAAAATTGATTGCATTATTTAAAATGGTAAACTCATCTGATGTCAAGCTCCCTATCGCCTTATCCCCTGTATAAAATGAGTTTGCTAATTTGTGACCAGAAAAACCACTTAAAGCTTGTTGAGCATTTAGTTTGCCAGATACAGGCGACGCTCCAAAAGCTATACCTTCTACAGTCCATTGTCCATAGTCACTTTCAAAGTCTTCAAACAAGACTCCTTCGGGTATAAATTCTGGAATGTTACCAAGAAGCTTCATGAATGCCGGATCAACTGAAAATTTCTCACCATCAAACTGTCCTATAAAGTATTGTGTCCCTGATCCTCCATTTGGATTTCCAGGATTCATATTTTCTATTAATACCCAATATTCTTTACCATTGTCAGCAGTCAACTTAAATAAATCAGGACACTCCCAGACACCATCATGACTGCCGATATTCTTTCCAAAATCACTTAAAAATTTCCATTCCTTTAAATCTGGGGAACCATAAAACTTCAAGTGATCAAGAGCAGCTACTGCCATTATCCATTTGTTTGTTTCTTTATGCCAGATCACTTTAGGATCTCTAAAGTCTCGAATTCCTGGATTCCCAATAACAGGATTGCCTTCGTACTTTATCCAAGTCCTACCTTTGTCATTACTGTAGGCAATACCTTGAGTTTGAAAATCATCTTCAATTCCTGCTCGCTCCTTTTCCATATCATGATAACTGAAAATCGCAACTAGTGGAGCATTGGTTCCATTGCCAAAGCCTGTTGTGTTTTTCCAATCAACGACTGCACTACCACTGAAAATCAATCCATGTTTATCAGGATACAAAGCTATCGGCAAGTGCTCCCAATGGACTAAGTCACGACTAATGGCATGTCCCCAATGCATTGGCCCCCAAACTGTAGAGTCCGGATAGTATTGATAAAATAAATGGTATTCTCCTTCATAATAAACCATTCCATTTGGATCGTTCATCCAGTTTGACTCTGGTGAAAAATGAAATTGAGGACGGTGTTTTTCTGTATAGTAGTTTGATTCAGTAGTAGATGCATCTTGATCGATTACTTCCAGATCGGAATTTTTACAACTATTAAATAAGATACTTGCTACAGTCAGATAAAGAAGATATTTTTTCATGAGAATCGTTTGCTTAGATATACTAGTAAAATCAATATGCATGTTACAGACATGTGAGTTAAATCTACTATTCCTTTTCTAGATTAAGAATTTGATGAATAATGTTGCTTTTATATTTGAAATACATTGAAAAAAAATTAAAATAAATCATTAAAAGAGAAATAAATTGTCAATTAGTTCGTCTATAAGCAAAATTGAAAATAACTGAATGAAAAACAGAACAGTAAATATAAAACCAGGTGTATTCAATAACGAAAATCACTGGTACCCCAAAGCATTAAATGCAACTATTCATCCAATGGTCAGTTTTTTCTTAAACCTTGATAAGCATAAAATAATAACAAGATACTGTCATCTGAATCCACGAGTGAATAAAGATAAATTAATTGAAATCTTAAATTATCAATGTAAGTATTTTCTATGGAGCGGAGCTGACTTATTCAACGCGACCTCCGAAAATGGGAATCGACAAATGGTAGTGATCGAAAATAACTCTTGTCCGTCAGGCCAAAAATCAATGCCACTAATTGATGATCATAAAGAAGAAGGCTCGTATAAACTATTAATCGAAAGAACCTTTAAAACATTCTTAAAACCAAAACAAGGAGCTGCAAGAATTAATGGAAAATTGGGAGTCATTTATGATAAAAATCATATGGAAACTTCTGGATATGCTGGTGTTATAGCAGATGTGTTCAATGAAGATGTCTTGTTAGTCCCTTATTATGACATACAGAACAATGATCATGTCAAATATGAAAATGGATTATTTTACTGTCTATACGAAAATGAATGGCATCCTATGCGAGCCTTATTTAGATACGTTACACAAAAACCATGGAATAGAATTCCATTGCACAGTAAAACAAAAATTTTAAACCCTATTGTTGCATGTTTGGCTGGAGGTAGAAATAAAATGGTCGCCGCCAAAGCCTACGATATTTATAATACTGAGTTACAAGCTTTCGGTCTAAAAATAAACATGCCAGAAACGATATGGGATATTAGCAAAGCCGAAGTTCCACTATGGGTACAGAAACTTGGTGGCCATGCTGTCGTTAAAATACCCTATTCAAATGCAGGACAAGGTGTATATACGATTACCAATCAGAAAGAACTTGATAATTTTATGGAGCAGGAAATCGACTATGAACGATTTATTGTCCAGAGTTTAATTGGTAATTTTAATTGGAGTTCTGTGAGTAATGATGGAAAATTTTATCATGTCGGAACTATACCATCTAAAAATGGGTCTACATATGTTGCGGACATTCGTATGATGGTCAGCAGTACACCTGATGGGATTAAACCACTGTGTATATATTCTAGAAGAGCAACAACTCCTCTTGCTGAAAAACTTGAGGAGGGAAGTAATTCTTGGGATATGCTTGGCACAAACTTAAGTGTTAAATTAGGAGAGAACGAATGGGGATCGGATACGAATAGACTTATGCTTATGGACCGTCGAGATTTCAACAAATTGGGGCTAGGGCTTGATGATTTAATCGAATCATATATTCAAACTGTATTATCAACAATCGCGATTGACCGGATGTGTAAAAATCTTTATAATTCTAAGGGTAAGTTTCGGTATAAATTATTCAAATCATTAAATAATGACCTCACCCTTCTAGATGAAATCATGCAATGAAACAATACCGCGTTTTAAGCCTTACAGATCATAGCAAACATAGCGCTCAAAATTCTATCTATGCCTTATTAAGGAAAATGTCAGCACATGTACAATGCGCTTCTGTAGATGTAGGAAGTAGAAGTATTCAAGAGAATAACTCATTCTTTAATGGTGAAAATCTCTCACAATTATATGTCATAAATGTCGATAATACATTTGCCTATGATTCCACAGGTGAAAATTTCTATCAACATAAGAAACGAGTCAACCCTATTGACTATGACATCATATTCATGAGACTTCCTCGTCCTATCTCTGATGAATATTTATACCAATTAAAAAATAACTTTCCACATAAAATTTTCATTAATGATCCCAGTGGAATTATTTTAACAAGTAACAAAAAGTTTCTATTAAACTTTCAAGAACTTTGTCCTCCAATTGCTTTATGTCAAAACATTCAGGATGTTCTGGATTTTTCCAAGAATCAGGAAATTGTATTAAAACCTTTAAAGGAATATGGTGGTACCGGTATCCTCAGAATAGCTGGGTCGGTATTATTTAATGGAACCGACAAACACGATACAGTAAGCTATTTAAAGACAATTGAATCAAATCTTCATCATGAAGGATATCTCGCGATGCGTTTTCTTAAAAATGTGAGTGCTGGAGACAAACGACTAATCGTTGTTGACGGTCAGATATTGGCCTCATCATTACGACTACCTCCCAAAGATTCATGGATTTGCAATGTCGCTCTTGGTGGCATATCTATAGCATCTCAAGCGACGGCATATGAGCAAACTATTGTCAATCAGATTAATCCAATATTAAAATCTAATGGAATATTGATGTATGGTGTTGATACTCTATTAGATGACAATCACAAAAGAACTTTATCAGAAATAAATACGCTGAGCATTGGTGGATTTCCACAAGCGGAAGTTCAAACTGGCTTAGAAATTATTAAAATGACCTTAGATAAAATTTTCAACTATGCTGATCAGCAATAAAAAGATTACGACAATTGACAGATTTGACATTGAACAGACTGAAAAAGGATCAATAGAGTATTATTGGTTAAAGATAGTATCTGATGGTTTTGGCAATCCTATTAGCATTCCACTTATTGTTGCTAGAGGTGTTCAGGATGGACCGACACTAGGCCTTACAGCGGCTGTACATGGCAACGAATTAAATGGTATTCCAGTCATTCAGCGTTTATTTACAGAAATTGATGTTAATGAATTAAGGGGAAATATCGTCGGCGTACCAGTGGTGAATGTGCCATCATTCATGAGAAAGAAAAGAAGATTTAATGACGGTAACGATCTAAACCATATTATGCCTGGAAAGATAAATGGAAATGTCAGCGAAATTTATGCGCACCGCTTTATTGATAGATTAGTTACACAGTTTGACTTTTTGCTCGATCTACATACTGCTTCATTTGGTCGGATCAATTCTTATTATGTTCGAGCAGATATGGAACAAGCTGCTACAAAGCAATTAGCCTTATTGCAAAATGCGGAAATTATTGTTCATAATCCCCCATCAGATGGGACACTTCGTGGAGCTGCAGATGAGTTAGGTATTCCTGCGATAACCTTGGAAGTTGGGAATCCGAGTATTTTTCAAAAGAGATTGATCAAAAGTGGCATAGTCGGTATACATAATGTGCTTTGTCATTTAAATATGGTCGATGATGAGATAGAGCATATCGAAAAAGAGACCATTATTTGTCAATCATCTTATTGGCTATATACTGATAGAGGCGGGCTTCTTCAAGTACAATCTAATTTGCTCGACATGACAGATGAAGGACAAACAATTGCTCAAATCAGAGATATTTTTGGTCTAAAACTTAAGGATTATACCGCTCCAGAAAAAGGAATTGTAATTGGAAAAAGCGTCAGTCCAGTCAATCAAACAGGCGGCAGAATTCTTCACTTGGGAATCATAAAATAAAGTAAATAAAGTTGGAAAAATAATTGTCAATTTTATAAATAAATAAAATAAATAGGCATTATTTGCTTCGCTATGAAAGCCATTAAATTGAAAATAATTACATCAAGGTCGGTTAAGTAAATTATAAAGAGATTTAGCTGACAATGAAGAATACTTATTTCGATCTAATCGATCAGAGTTACTATTTTCCACAATAAGGCTTTGATTTATCAAGATTCATATCTTAGCTTTCATGGCATATCCTTAAAGTATTTGATCGAAAAATATGGCACACCTTTCAAGCTTTTCTATCTTCCTCGTATTAGTGAATAAATAAAAAAAGCACGAAACCTATTTAATAGAGCCATTAAAAAACACGACTATCAGGGATCTTATAAATACTGCTATAGAACAAAATGCTGCCACTTCTCACATGTTATTAAAAAAGCGCATAAAGAAAGAGTTCATATAGAAACTTCATCAGCTTTCGATATTGATCTCATTTTAAAATTATTCCTTGAGGGTGAATTAACTAAGGAGACAATTTTAGTACATAATGGCTATAAGAGTCACTGATCTGACAAAAATATGACCACATCGGTATATGATCTAGGGCTAAATCTTGGTGAAGCATCGGTCCCACACAAATCGGAAAATCGCCTGCGATACCACCACGAAGAGGGTAATTTAAAGGATGATGTCGGTTAAGAATTAAATGAGAAGCATGATGGAGATGGAAAAGAACTTGATGATGACGGCGAATAGATCAAAGGTCTTACCGTACTCCTTCAGCTTGTAAAACTAATATTGATTCATCATTGATTCATCATTGATTTAGAATGTCTTTTAGGAGGCATCGAATTGGACAATGTCTAATTTTCAAAACAAAAAACATATTTTATTAGTTACACTTCTTTATTAACCTAAATTAATCTGTATGAAAACAATTATGAACATGTCACTCTTGTTGACATTTTGTTTAATGACAACATTCCTTAGTGGACAAAAAATAGTAAAAAGTCCAGCAAAAGAAATGGCTGACTCTTTCAATGGCTCAAAGATTACCATAAACTATAATGCACCCTCTGTCAGAGATAGAAAAGTTTGGGGTGAATTAGTCCCGTTTGAAAAACTATGGAGAACAGGAGCTAATGGAGCGACTAAAATCACTCTTGAAGAAGATACAGAGATCGAAGGCCAAAAATTAGCAGCTGGTACATACTCAATTTTTACGATACCGACTGAATCAACATGGACAGTGATTTTTAATACTGACAGTGAGCAATGGGGTGCCTATGACTATAGTGAGTCTAAAGATGCATTGCGCGTAAAAGTCGTACCAGTGAAAGTAGAAAAGAAAGCTGAGCAGATGACATTTGTAAAAGCTGATGAATCGTCAATCCATTTGTTATGGGATAATCTTGCGGTTCCAATCAGAATTGGTCCAGCGATTTAGATTGTTGATCTACTAAAAAAAATCTCATATAAAAAAGAGGCATTATGAAATTCATAATGCCTCTTTTTATTTTTAGGTGGATAGAATTAATATCCTGAATTTTTGTTTCCTCTGGCTTTTGTACCACTACCGACGTTTCCTTTATAGCCTTCTGGTTCAGGCATATCAAAATCTCCTTCTGTACATAATCTAAACTCTACTCTCCTATTCATCATGTGTGAATTTTGAGCTGCGTTTTTAGCCAGTGGAAATTCTTCTCCTCCATACATGAGTTTAATCCGACTTCGATCGATACCGTAATTCGACACTAGGTGATCGATTGCAGCTTTTGATCGTCTGTATGAAAGAACTTGGTTATAATCGTCGGAAGCTCTTGTATCTGTATGTCCATGAGCTACAACGCATAAATCTGGACATTCTTTAAGAACAGTAGCGACATGATGCAGTTGACCATAATATTCTGGTTTGACATTAAACTTATTTAGGTCGTAGTGAATCATCGGCAAGAACCATTCACCACATCCAGTTTCGACTACAGTTGCAGGATGTGAATGTTCATCAATTAATGCTTCAATTTCTTCTTTAGATAATGATTCTGGCTCAGGAATGATTGCAATACAATTATCCATTTCATATCCTGGTGGCGAATAGATTTCAGGATCTTCACAATCTGGGCAACCATCACCATCACTGTCCAATAAAACACCTTTTGTATCTACTGCACAATCTACTTGAGTATTAGGCTCTTTATCCAAAATATCAATCACTCCATCTTTGTCAGTATCTGTTAAATCAAGTTCTTGTCTTCTTTTTAATGATGCAATATCATTTAATGTAGTTTCATATGGATTTAACCAATAGAGCGGCTCAGACTTCTTGTCAAAATTGGCAAGGTTAATTCCCAAACTCAGATTTGTGTAGTGAATGATATCTGAGTCATTTGTTTGATCTGTCGTTGTTCTCCATTCATGACCGTCTAACTTATCGTAATCTTGTCCTAGGACTTGATATTCTAGAGATAAGTTAAATCTTCGACTCAATTTTCTAGATACTCCGACGATTCCGCTAAACTGTGGAAACCATTTTCCACTATCATAGGCAAATCCAGGTACATCTCTGTCATTTTCAGATTCTGATTCATATTCATTATCCAGTACATCTCTAATTCTTGCTCGCTTTTCAGAGGTATTGGGTGCACCCAAATCACCTACAGAGCTCCAATCGTATGCTCCTCCATTTTCATCGAAGTAATCCATTGTCACTTTAGTATTCATGACACCTATCCCTAATCCAGTATAAAAATTCCATTTGTTATTCGGTTTGTGAAAGATTAGATTACCCACATTAAAAATCAAATTTATATTTGCTCCAATATTTCTAGAATTAAAATTTCTAAATAAGACAGCATCTTCTCCATAGGCGTTGAGTAATTGGGAAGATAAATTTGAATTATCCAAAGCAAGTACTTGAACAGAAGTTCTTCTCCCATCAAGTCCTTTGTCTCTACCCCAAACACCGTCAAGCCGCCAAGAAAAATAATAATTAATAGATTTCCTAATGTGAAGCCCGAGAGCAAGAGGCGCGATCACGCTACCAGATGGTATATCTCCATTTACATGCAGTGAACCAACATGGATACCTAACTCAAGAGAATTTTTAGGTTTAGCTGAATATGAATTTAGCCCTGATCTCCAGGCTTCATTTTGTTCTGAATCTTTTGTCATTTCATCTGTGATGCGAATGACAGATTCTTCTACTTGCTCAGCTGCATTTCCGGAAATAGTTCTTTGTGCTGTAGTTGCAGCGTGTATTAAAACACAAAATATTACTGCAATAATAACTTTGTTACTCATTTTATGAAATTCTAATTCCTTAAAAACTTAGATACGTAGTAGATTTCCAGACAATTTGATAGAAACTAGATTTCTATCATCATTCCACACAATTTAATAAAAGATTTCCAATAATTATTGGTCAATAATTGTAATGTCAATGGCTTTGTACACCAAAACATAGATAGAGTTTTACCAGCATTTCATTGGACCTGAGATATTAGAAATTTAAATATCAAATTAAATCAAAAATTCATTATATAATCTATTGATTTTTAACTATTTTTATATTATGGAAAATCTTAATATATGATTTTATTCCCGATTCCTGCCCAAATTAAAGATGCTACTGAAAAGACAATAGCAAGCTCTAATATTCTTCAAAAAAATGATCTGAGACCAACGAATCATCTACAGTTGCTCAGTCAACATCCTAAGTCAGTGCAAATTTGGGACTCTTTGCTTTCATTGCCATCACATTTTCATACAAAGCTAATAGAGCCGTCTGGGTTTGATTTTGATCTGTCTACACTTTTAGAACAAGTAAAAGATTTTAACACGACTATATTATTATCCGAAAATTCGGTCACATCTGCAATACTCGCAGAGACTGATTATGTCTCTGTCATCAATAACTCGCTTGATCAAATCAATCAATACGACATAGATTTTGACAGGTTAAGCATCTTAGGAATTCAGAAGCATATGTGTTCAAAGGACAATTATATAGCATATATGGATTCGATGTTTAATATCCTTAGACTATCGGATATCAGACATGATTATGGTATTAGTGAAGTCGTGCTAAGAGAAAGTAATAAGATTGTTTTTGACCTAAACAGTATTCGTCGATCAGATTTACCTGAACAAGGCAATGCTGGATTCTGTGGATTCACCATGGAAGAGGCATGTAGACTCATGAGATATATTGGCTCTGTTAAACAATTGAATATGTTGGAAATATCTTCAATTGACTTTTCTCAACCAATTGGATCACCTTATTATAATGCCATTTCACTTCTTATTTGGTATATGATGGAAGGCATGACTTTTAGGCAAAAATCAAAAGAGATACCACAAAAGAAACAATATGTAGTCTACCCCGAAGGCGTAGATCTTCCTCTATATTTTTACAATGAATCTTCTTCAGATAAATGGTGGGTGAATACCTCAGAAGAGATGCAAGATTTAATCGCTTGCAGTCCTCTAGATTATGAAAATGCAAGAACTGGAAAATATTCAGATCGACTGATTAAAATTATGGATTATACAGAATAAAGAAGCATTCTGATTTAGGTAGTTTTTCTAAATTGATGAATCATTTTATCCTAGTCTGCGCTCTGCAATAAGCCGTTCTAATCCCATGCCTCTTGATCCTTTTATCAATATTTCATTATTTATTAAGGCTGTTTTTCTGAACCACATATTGAGATCTTCAAAAGTGAGAAATTTTTTAATTTCCTTCGATGTTGCCGTTTGATGAAAAATAGAACCAACTAAAACTATATCCCAATCATACTGAATTGCTAAATCAACAATGGCTTGATGTTCTAAGACTTCATTTTCACCCAGCTCAAACATATCTCCTAAAATTAGCATTTTACTATCTCCTCCAGCATCTCCGAAAGCCTTTATCACCTCTATCATACTTGAGGGATTAGCATTATATGCATCTAGGTAATATTGCGTTTCTCCGATTTGGATTGTTTCTGTTCTATTATTTTGAAGTTTGAGTCTGTTAACCGCAGTATACATATCAGACAAAGGCACACCAAAATAAAAACCAACAGTTAAGGCAGCTGTAATATTGGACAGATTATGCTGCCCGAATAGTGAACTTTCTAATGCATACGAATTGCTTCCGGATTTAATCTGTCCTTTTAAAATTGGAAATACGGAGTTGACTTCTATAGAAAATCCGAGAGAACTATTCTGATTATACACGATAACATTGTCTGTATCAAGGTCTACAAAGTTTTCGACATAACTGGAGTCTATATTAGCAAACATGAGAGCTTGTCTAGATCTTATGTAATCAAACAGGGATAATTTTTCGGTAGCAACTCCTTGGAGAGATCCAAGTCCTTCTAAATGTGCTTTGCCTATTGATGTGATCAACGCTGCGTCAGGATTAGCGATTTTAGCAAGTGCCATAATTTCACCAGGGTTATTGGTACCCATTTCTATAACAGCTATATCATGGTCATCCCGTAGCATTAAAAGTGTTAATGGGACTCCAATATGGTTATTCAAATTTCCTGATGTCGCTAGAACTGAATACTGCTTGGACAAACATACTTTTATTAATTCCTTTGTTGTGGTCTTGCCATTACTTCCTGTGATCGCTAGCATAGAACCAGAAAACTGACTGCGGTGATACTGAGCCAATTGCTGCAGACAGACCAGCACATTGTCAACTAAAATATACTGTTTGTCTTTGGCAAATGATGGGTCATCTACAATTGCATATCGACAAGCCTTTTGAATCGCTTCTTCTGCAAATGTGTTGCCATTGAAATTAGGTCCGCTCAAGGCAAAAAACAATGCTCCTTGATTTTCGGAATCTATTTTTCTTGTGTCTGTGACAACTTCGCCACCACACTCTTGATACAATTCGTATATCTCTGTTAATGTTTTCATTGTAGGGCTAAAATGCAAAAAAGCCCTCTATTGAACTCAATCAACAGAAGGCTTTTTTATTTATGTTACGTAAAAGACCTAAGTCTATTTATATCTTCTCTTTTTCTTCTTAGGCTGCTCAGAGAATTGTTGGCCGCCTTCGGAGTTATTCCCACCTGGAGATCCGACTCGAGTCATCGCGCATCTAAAACCAATAGTCTTATCAGATTTGTCTTGAGACTTGAATCTTCTTGTTCCTGGTGATAACCAGTATAATCTATCTGCCCAAGATCCACCTTTAGTGACCCTTGTTTTATCATTGATTAGAGTATGTACTCCATATTCATAACTGATGTATTCATCATTGTCACCATCTTTATAAGAGGCCACATTAGCACGATTATAATTCTCTCTTGTCGATACTTCTTCATCTTCGATATTTCTGTAGCGCAATCTACCTAAGCTATCTTTCTCTACAAGTTTTCCATCTTCATCCCGTAATAATTCTCTATACTGATTCCCTCTAAATGAATTCAAATCATGATTCTCTGAATCTCTTAACGTCATACTTGTCAATGGTCGATAGACATCTTCTACCCATTCAGAGACATTCCCAGCCATATTAAACAGACCAAAATCATTAGGCCAGTTTGATCTTACTGGTGCGGTAATGTGAGCATTATCATTCAAGTTACCTGCTACACCCATATAATCTCCTCTACTTCTTTTGAAGTTAGCTTTAAAATCACCTTGATTTTTATTTCGTTTTTGATATCTAGCTGATGTCCCATTCCAAGGATAGATTTTTCTGTCGGAGATTAATTCATCTTCTTCAGAGATTCTATTTCCTTGAAGTCCAAGTGCAGCATATTCCCACTCAGCTTCAGTAGGTAATCTATATGAAGGCACTAAAATTCCATCAGAGAACTTTACTGCTCTTTCCCCACCAGTAGAGAAATCTTTTACATTTTTTCTAACATTCCCTTGGTACTGACCTGCTAAATAAGACTGCGTCGAGAAAACATCACTATCCTTCGCATCAGGTGAAGGATTTAAAATTCCTCTTTCAATAAGTAAAAACTCATTCACTCGATCAGTCCTCCAGATGCAGTATTCCTGTGTTTGCTCCCATGTCACTCCGACGACTGGATAATCGTCATATGCTGGGTGTCTGAAGTACGTTTCTACAAATGGCTCATTAGCGGAAAGCTCTTCTCTCCATACCAAAGTATCAGGTAAAGCATCTCTATGAACTTGTGGATAACTTATGTAAGTTTGGTCTAACCATTCAGTATATAACCTCCAACCTGAATTAGAGACTTCTGTCTCATCCATATAGAATGATGATACAGTGACTCTACGAGGGATATTGTTCCATTCATAAAGAACATCTTCATCTGTAGACCCCATTGTGAATGTACCTCCTTCGATTAATACAAGGTTAGGTGCATCAATTTGACCTTCATAGTCACGTTTCTCATATCCGCCCCACTCTTGGTCATTATATTTCCAACCAGTGTAGTCATCCGATGCTGAGTTACCGCCTCCTCCAAAGCGTTTACAAGATGTGGTGGCAAGCATTGCCACAGTGAGAATAAAAAATGATATATACTTTACCATTGTGCGTTTAAAATATTTAAGTGATATACGTTTAAATTTCTATTTTTATTACGAATGCTTATCGAAATATCGAAAAGCAATCGTTAATATTCGACTTTTTATCTTCTACGCGCGCAAAATTATAAATTATCCCAACTTCATGAGCACCTCGCGTATTATTTATCGACAATCTTGAGACGGTAAAATCAAAGGAATAGCTCACTTTTATTTTACCAACTGCAGTTCCTGCAGAAAGTATTGCAGCATCAGCGTTGCCAAAAGCATGCCGATACCACCCGCCCAAAAAGAAATGCTGGTATCCAATAATGGCTCCTACATTCAATTGGCTCAATTCTGCTTGTCTAGTATATAAGAAATTAGGTGCTATATAAGCCCCAAAAGTTCTTCTCTGTGTCGGGTCAAGATTAATCTGATATCCTCCATGAACTGTCATTCTCACGGGTAATCCATCAGCAAGATTTGTTTGAGTTTGATAAAAATTATAATCAGGAGTATTTAAATGCTTTATACTCACGCCTCCATAGTATCTGCTAGAATAAAGCATAATCCCCATAGATACATCAAAATAGGAATTTGATAAATTTCCAGGAGGAGCAGAACTAGATGTAGATCCCGTAGGCAAAGTTTGACAAGAAGATCCTGGATTATTTTGTAATTGATCTAAAAAGCAGAGTTCTGACCAATTAATTCTTGACTGGGTGACACCTGCTTCTAAACCAAATTTTAAAAAATACTCATCATTGACATTCAAATTATAAGAATAGAAACCACTGATTCCTATTGTTGATAGCAAATTACCACCTCTAGTCCCTTCTCCTGCAGTATCCCCAATCACCATTAAGCCAATTCCACTATTCGCAGTCGGAAAATATTGATCATAGGACGCAGCATAAGTCGTGTAAGCACCATTCGGAAAGCCAAATCTTTGGACAAGACCAGGGCCTTGGTCTCGATAATTGACTGCTATGACAGGATCTTCGCTTATTCCTGCAAAAGCGGGGTTAATTTGGAGTGGCGCATTATAAAACTGGCTAAAAATCGGGTCTTGAGCCCAAGATTTTAGTCCAAATAGCAATATCAGGGATAATATTCCTGCTACTTTATTTATTTTTTTTGTCCGCAAGCGTCTATTTTGCATTGAGTTTAAAAACTGTGTACTACTTATTTTAATTCTATCGTTATTTTGATTCACAATAATCGATGATTACTTAGATTTATGGTCAAGCACTTTCTCTTAATACTAAGCATTTTAAGCTCACTTATTACTCTGCTTTCCCTTGTGCAAATGACAGAAGCTGAAAAGCTTGTATGCACACAAACGCAAAAAAACTCTCCTAGCGCATATAATTTTGTGGATTTATTTGAAGATTCTGCTCCTACACAGCAACCATTAGAATTTGCAGTCCAATCTGTACTGTCTTCTGGAGAAATATATAAGCTTGAAATTACCCAAGACAATATCTACAAATTGGACTTTGAGTTCTTATCTGGTTTTTTGGATTTATCCACTATAGATATATCTCAGATAAAATTATACAGTCATTCTGGAGGTGCCTTAGAGGAGAATATCTCAAAATCTGAGCTCGATGATCTCATCCAATTACATACCATTAAATCAAAGAAAAACGGTCTCATTGGCTCAAGTGACTACATTTTATTTTATGCTCAAGGCGCAGATAACCTGTCGTTTGAGAATAATGAGATACAATCTGATTTAAATGTCTATTCAAGATCTAATTTTGTTTTCTTAAAAATTAGTCCTGACGAAGCTGTGACTATGGCCATTACTGCTAATATTCAAGATATAGATGTGATGAGCCATCATACAGATGCATTTTCAATTATTGAAGAAGATAATATTAATCTACTCGGCTCATATACTAGCACTCAAGGGTCTGGTCAGCGATGGTATGATCGGATCATGACGAATCAACGAAGCTTTAGATTAGATGGAGAACTAAACATAGAACATATAGACATCAATGAACCTATAACAGTAGACTTGGCATTTGCAGGAAGAAGTGAGATTTTTTCTAAAATTCAATTAGATATAGATGATTCGACATTCTCTGAAGAAGTAGGTAGAGTACAAACTGGTGATGTGGAAGCAACTTATGCACGACATGTCAACATCAAAGAGAAATTACTCTTAAATAATGCAAATCCGTCGATTACTGTTAATTACCCAGAAGTCAATGAGACCTCTGAAGGATGGCTTGATTACTTCAGTATTCAGTACAAACGAGAGTTAGTCTATCAATCTACGCCATTATACTTTTCAAATTTTGAGAGTCTAGAGTCTCCTACTTATGGATTCGAAATCGATGCTGTGGGTGAAAATATTATCATACTAGATATTACTGATCCTTTAAAACCATTGATTCAAGAACACAGCTTCGCAGATCGTGTCATTCGATTTGGATTTGACTCTAGCATTTTGCGAAAGTTTGCTGTATTTGATGAAAGTAAAATCACTCAGACTCCAATTTTTGTAGATAAAGTTCCGAATCAAAATGTACATGGATTAGCAGAAGCAGATTTTGTGATTGTCTATCATCCTGAATTTGTAGAAGCGGCGGAAACCTTAGCTGCCCATAGAAGAAATCACAATAATCTGATCGTACACACTGTCAGCGTTGATGAAATTTATAATGAATTTTCATCGGGGAAACAGGATCCAAGCGCCATCAGAAATTTTAGTAAAATGATGTATGATCGGCACGACCGTTTCAATTTTTTACTTTTATTAGGGGATGGCTCGTATGATTATTTAGGCATTTCAGATGGACTAGAAAATCAAAGCTTTGTTCCTGCTTATGAGACAAAGGAATCGCTAAATCCATTGTCAGCATTTCCAACGGATGATTTTTATGCTTTACTGAGTGATAATGAAGGTGGTAATCTGAGAGGAGCAATCGACATTGCTGTTGGTAGAATTCCTGTAAAGACAACGACAGAAGCCGATCAAATTATTCAAAAGATTATTTCTTATGACATCCATCCAGACAGATTTGGTGACTGGCGATTGAGAGTCGCTTTTGCAGCAGATGATGAAGATTCTAATATACACTTGAGACAAGCAGATGGAATCGCAAAAACAGCAGGTATAGCATATCCGACATTCAATCAAGAAAAAATTTACTTCGATTCATATATTCAGGAATCTACGCCTGGAGGAGCGCGATATCCAGATGCAAACGAAAAATTAAACAATGAAATCTTTAATGGTCTTTTGGTTACGAACTACTTAGGACATGGTGGTCCTAAAGGGTGGTCACAAGAACGAGTCCTTAAAATAGATGATATAAAAGATTGGAAAAACAGTACTAAGCTTCCTCTGATTATCACAGCGACATGCTCATTCACAGGATTCGATGATCCAGCTATTGTTACTGCAGGAGAAGAAGCTATTTTAAATCCTTTTGGAGGAGCTGTGGCTTTATTCTCGACTGTTCGATCAGTGTATTCATCTCAAAATGAGCGCTTGACGAAATCAGTCTTTGATACAATATTTACTAAGGACAAGGGAGAGTATATGGCAATTGGTGAAATATTACGTCGTTCTAAAAATGCGAACTCAGCGGACACCATTAATGTGAATGCACGTAAATTTTTATTGATTGGAGATCCAAGCATGAAGCTCGCACTTCCACAATATGACATAAGAACAACTAGCATAAATAATCAAGCATTAGATCCACTGCGAATAGATACCTTAGGCGCACTACAAGAAGTACAAATCGAGGGTGAAATAGTCGATCCAGCTGGTAATCGAGTGACAGGTTTTAACGGAATTGTCTATCCAACTCTATTTGATAAAAAGTCAAAGGTGTCAACCCTTGCAAATGATGGATCGAGTAGAGTTAGAGATTTTGAAATCCAAAGCACAAGAATATTTAAAGGAGCGGCGACTGTCAGAAATGGAGAATTCTCCTTGACATTCACCATACCTGTTGATATAGATTATAGTTTTGGAAATGGTAAGCTAAGTTATTATGCGACTGATGGAATATCTGTGGATGCCTCAGGATACTATGATGGTTTTCAAATAGGAGGATCTCCAAAGGAAATTCTGCTAAACGACAGTCCGCCTGTTATCAATGCCTTTTTAAATAGCTTAGATTTTAAATCTGGAGATAAGACAAATGCAGAACCCTTATTGTTAGTCACTTTGTCTGACGATCTAGGCATTAACTTTACTGGAGTTTCCATTGGACATGATATCACGGCAGTTATCGATGGCAACACACAAAACACTATTATACTCAATGAATTTTATACCAGTGATTTAGATAATCCAAAGCAAGGTACAGTTCGATTTCCAATGAAATCCTTAAAACCAGGTATTCATAGTTTAACTGTCAAGGCATTTGATGTAGCCAATAATGCTGCAGATCAAACAATTAATTTTGAAGTCATTAGTCCTGAAGATGGAGAAATCCGCGAGATTTACGCCTTCCCAAATCCCATGAATGATATGACAACATTCAGTTTTCAGCATGATTTCACTAATGAATCTATAGAATCAGTCATTCAGATCTTTGACCTCAATGGTAGACTGATGAGCGTGATAAAAGAAGCTGGAATAGCTCAAAGTAGCCAAAATCAGACAATCTCTTGGGATGGAAAAGATTCTGCTGGACATGATGTTCCAACAGGTATATATCTATACTCAATAAAAATAAATTCGACTTCACTAAATATTTCTAAGGAGTCGTCGTTTGAGAAGGTAGTTGTAATAAAATGATTAACTGTCCCTTAACATTTTATATTTGCAGAATTTTAAATTACCCATGATATGAGACAACTTGGTCTTAGAGGATTTTACATTGTAGTTTTAGTAGCGATTATAGGTATCCAATTGGAAGCACAGGTCTTTGACCCTAGTAAAGGCTGCGCAATTGATGTAAATGGTGAATGTATTTCAAATACCTTGCTCACAGCAGTACCTTTTCTAAAAATAGTCCCCGATGCGAGATCAGGCTCGATGGGTGATGCAGGATTAGCGATTTCTCCAGATGCAAATAGTATGCACTTCAATGCCTCCAAGCTAGCATTCGCAGAACAAAACTTTTCGCTTTCTGCAACTTATACACCTTGGCTTCGAGAACTAGGTTTAACAGATGTGTATCTCGCATATTTGTCAGGATATAATAAACTTTCGGAAGATCAGGCGATTGGATTTAGTTTGAAGTTCTTCTCACTTGGAGACATCAATTTCACAGATATAAATGGAAACTCTACTGGTAGTGGACGTCCCAGAGAATTTGAAATATCAGGAGCATATGCGAGAAAGTTAGGTGATAATTTATCGGCTGCCATCACTGCCAAATACATAAATTCGAATTTAGCTTCTGGTCAGCAAGTTCAAGGTATCGATATCACAACAGCTAATGCTTTTGCGGCTGATATATCATTGACATACCAAACAGAAGTCGGTCCTAATGATAATGAATTCACTTTCGCCACAGCGATATCTAATCTAGGCTCAAAGGTCTCTTATACGAATAGCTCTGATACAAAAGATTTTTTACCCGGTAACTTAGGAATCGGTGCAGCCTATAAGCTTAATTTTGATTCTTATAACAGCTTGACATTTGCATTAGATATCAACAAATTATTAGTACCAACTCCACAGCCATTTAAATTGATTGAGAATCCTGGTACTGATACTGCAAGAGAAATTGATAATCCAGATTTTGATCTTACAGGAGCAGAAAATGGTGGACCAGATGGTATCGGTGATTATAGACAAGAATCTCTCTTCAAAGGAATCTTAGGATCTTTCACTGATGCAAAGGGAGGACTATCAGAAGAGATCAAAGAGTTAACATATTCGTTTGGAGTAGAGTATTGGTATAATAATCAGTTCGCAGTTCGGACGGGATATTATTTTGAAAATGAATTAAAAGGTGATAGACAGTATTTGACCTTAGGTGTAGGCCTAAAATACAATGTTGCTGCAATTAATATTTCATATTTAATACCAACATCTAATAGAAGAAGTCCACTAGATAATACATTGAGGTTTTCATTTATTTTCGATGCTTCTGTGTTTCAGGCTAGATAAATAAAAATAAAATATTCTGTATTTATATAGTTGCAAATACAAAAAATAAAAAGGCAATATGAGAAATCATGTTGCCTTTTTTTATGTCCCTATTGCTACGATAAGCGATCATTGATACTCTCTAAAGACTGGTGATGCAACTTTCAAAAAATATCTAGAGTTAATTTCCGTTTACATAAGACGACATTATTCTATTTGAAAAGCAAACTTTATTATCAATGATACATTCGTGGTCGCGCTATCTACATACTTTCTTTTGTTTAGTCATTATACACAGTTATGCCATTGGTCAATTTGATCCAATTAAAGTCTGTGTCACTAATGTAAATGGAGAGTGCATCCCGAACAGTCTACTTACTGTAATGCCTTTCTTGAGAATTATTCCAGATGCACGTTCAGGTGCAATGGGAGATGTAGGCTTGGCTACAACCGCAGATGCAAATAGTATGCACTTTAACGCTTCTAAGCTTGTATTCACAGAGAGAAATTTCTCTATATCTGCATCATACACTCCATGGTTAAGAGAACTTGATCGTAAAGGAGTCTACTTAGCATATTTATCAGGATATAAAAGATTATCTGATGGTCACGCGATTGGATTAAGCTTAAAAACGTTCTCACTTGGAGATACAAACTTTATTGACTTAAACGGCAATATAGCTGGAATGGGAAAACCTAGAGAAATGGAAATTGCTGGTGCTTATGCTCTAAAAATTAAGAATAATTTTTCAATAGGTATAACTGCAAAATATATTTCTTCAGATTTAGGTATTCCTCAGCAAGTGCATTCCCCAGACTTTGAATCACCTAAATCTTTTGCAGCAGGTTTTTCAATGACATACCAAACAGAAATTGGAACAAATGATAATGAATTGAGGCTAGCAACTTCCATTTCAAATTTAGGGCCTAAACTGTCATACACAAATTCTACTGTTACAGACTTCCTGCCAGGAAACTTAGGCATCGGAACTTCATATAAGCACAACTTTAATTCTAATCATAGCTTAACTCTGGCAGTCGATGTTAATAAATTATTAGTACCAACTCCTCAACCATTTAGGATAATCGAAAACCCTGGTGAATCAAATGAACGTGAAACAGACAATCCAAATTTTGATAGAAATGGACCAGATAATTTTGGCCCAGATGGTTTCGCAGATTATAGACAACAATCTTTATTCTCAGGCGTATTTAGCTCTTTCACTGATGCCCCAGGTGGCTTTTCAGAAGAACTCCAGGAGTTAACATATTCAGGAGGATTAGAATATTTATTTAAAAATACACTAGCAATTAGAACAGGATATTTCTATGAACATGCCCTAAAGGGTAATCGGAAATATTTGACTGCAGGAATAGGTATTAATTATAAAAGATTATCTCTTGATTTTTCATATTTAAAACCACGATCAAATAGCAGAAGTCTACTTAATAATACTTTACGTCTGTCTCTTATTTTTAATGGATCAATGTTTCAAAGCTAACAGGCAGATTTATAGACAGGTGTTTATCTATTTATTTCATGTCATATCATTTTCTTAGGTGCAGGTGGTGATCCTCGTAGAAATAGTTTTATGCTAGGTGTCATTTATCAACGAAAAAAATCAAATACTTAGTTATATTTAAAAGGCTCCTTGATCCCTCAAGAAGCCTTTTAAAAATGTATTATCATAAGCCGGATTCTGTCATCTCGCCAAAGCGAGATCTCTATCATTTATCTGGTGTTTAGCTCACACTAAACATCTAGCTGTCTACCCCTTAGGACATGACACCAAAGGCGTCATTCGACCGAGCAAGTCTTAAATCCTAATATACGTGACATTTCAACCCGTGAGGTTTATCCCCGATGTATGTTACCACACATTGGCGTGAGCTCTTACCTCACGTTTTCACCCTTATCCTGTCGCCAAAAGGGTCAGGACGGTTTAGCTTTCTGTGACACTTTCTGTCTTTGATGCTTCCATCATAGCCCATCAGTTAGATGGCACGGTGCTCTACGTTGTCCGGACTTTCCTCTCCATATTAACTGGAGCGATAGAGTCAAATACAGCATAAAAGTAGAAGATTCTTTACGATTCACGAAGAATGTGATAAGAAGTATTATATTATAATAATATTTAATATATAAAACGCTAACTTTGAGTGTCGTCTCTAGATGAAAGTCTTGAATTATGAAAACTTACTTCACCGCTGCAGTATATTATTCTTCATTAGTGTGCATCGCATTGGCGGTATATTTGTTACAAGAACCCATTTTTACTTACGTCAATATTGATGCAGTCTTTTCGACTCGTTTACCTGGTGTATTACTCCTGAGCGGATTAGTTATACTATTTATAGGTGCCTTCCTCTTTCAGCTACACATGTATAGAAAACTGATAGGCCTGCAAGCTATATTCCACAAACGCATTTTAGCTTCTGGAATCACAATACTATTTTTTACGCCGATCATTTTTTTACTTGAGCTACCTATTCTTCCCAGTTTCATTGCTTTATCATCCTACACACTATTTTTTGATTTATTTTTGGATACTAAGCGTGTCTCGATTACATGGTGTATCTGGTGGATCATTATCATCGGTGCATTTTTATCTCTATTAATTTTTAATCGAATCAATCATCAACAAGACGAATTCACCTTACAGACTTTGGTGGATTCTTATCATGAACCTGATGATAAATTATTAAATAAAATAATAACACAAAAGTCAAGATTAGACTTATTACAATTAGAAAAAATCAGTACTATACCAGCTCCCTTTAAAATTGCTTCTTTCGATATAGAAGGATTTTACAAAGAAGAGCTTGACACGATCAAAAGTATTCTTGATTATGAATTCAGTCACTTCTATTGTTTTGATTCAACTGGCAAATCGCTTATTGAAGATTCTGAATATTTACTAACTGAAGTCAAATCAATAACTGAGCGGTCAAATGATATTCAAGCTGGAATTTTATTTGATCCATTCTCTAGGGCAATCACCTACAAATATATTTTAGAAAATGATAATCATCCTGATAGTCCATTCACACTATATATTGTATTAACAAAAGAAAAAAATAAGCAAAGCAGTGCGAATTTCCAATTATATACGGGACAACATGCTTATAAAAAATTAGAGATTGGATACCCTAAAATCTATGATTTTTCGAAGGCAAATCAAATCACCTTATCGGGAGGAAAGAAATTTATCTCTACATCATTCCCCAATGGGTTTAATGCACTTTCTGCACGAGACATCACAGACCTAATCAAGCCAATTTCGCTATTCTCGTACCTATTTGTACTCTTAGTTATTTTAACTGCAAGCTTACTTAGCTTAAACTCAATATTCAAATTTTTACCTGAAGAAATCACAACAGATTTCTTTTTTAATTCTTTACAAAACAAATTACAGATCACGGTCATCCTTTTGATTATCCTTTCATTTATTTTCATAGGTATCGTGACGATCTTTTATTTTAACAGCATGTCAGAGCGATATGCTTACAATACATTAGAGCGTAAACTTGATATGTCAATGAGGTTATTTAAACAAAACGATCTCGATATAAATACATTCCAAAACACCATAAATGATCTACATTTTGCTGAAGATATTGATCTGTACCTTCTAGACGAAGAAGGCAAAATTATTACTTCTAATCATGGTGCTCCGACGGTGACTTCCGTTGATTTACGACAAGACACATTATTAGGCTTGCGCCAATTTGATGTCAATGGAGTCTCCACTTATGGAATGACAAGTAAGTTATCAATTACAAATCAAGATTCGCGTTTCATTAAAATAGTCTCGCATAATCCTTCAGATAGAATTAGCAATGTCAATGATTTTATGGGAACATTGATCAACATCTATGTATTCCTATTTATCATCGCAGGAGCTTTAGCCATATTCATCTCAAAACCAATTACAGACCCAATTACTGCTATTGGTGAACGAATGAGACAATTGAAACTTGGAAAAGAGAATAAACCCCTTTCGTATTCTAAAAATGATGAATTAGGTGCTCTCGTACATGAGTACAACGAGATGATTACAAAGTTAGAAAGTAGTTCAAAATTGATAGCGCAAACGGAGAGAGATTCTGCGTGGAGAGAAATGGCAAAACAAGTCGCGCACGAGATTAAGAATCCGCTGACACCCATGAAGCTGAGTATTCAATATTTACAAAAAGCAATTGCTGTGGCTGATGCTGATCCGCAGGTGTTAGTCAGTCGGATCTCACACACTTTAATAGAGCAGATTGACAACTTAACCCAAATAGCAAATGAATTTTCGAATTTTGGTACATTACCTAAAGGGAATAATGAAAAAGTCAGTCTAAACGAAGTCGTAGAAGTCATTCATGATTTATTTAGAAAAAGAGATGATATGGATATCTTTTTAGAAGAACCTATTGATGATGTGATCGTCTTCGCAGATAAGCATCATTTGATCAGGATTCTTAATAATCTTGTCAAAAATGCGATGCAAGCTATTCCTGAAGATCGAAGAGGCATCATCCATTTACGATTATATAAAGAAGGGTCAAATGCACTTATTCGAGTCTCAGATAATGGCACAGGCATACCAGATTATATGAAGGATAAAGTCTTTACACCTAATTTTACAACCAAAAATTCTGGTACTGGTCTAGGTCTTGCTATATCAGCAAATATGATTGATACATTTAATGGTAAGATATACTTCGAAACAGAAGAAAATATTGGGACAGACTTTTACATCGAAATTCCATTAATGAGGAATGAAGAAGTATCCTCAGAGTTAGAAAGTGCACAAGAAAATAGAGTATATTTGGACTAAACAAATCTTCACTTTATTAGGTTTACATATTGAATTGTTTTAAAAACATATTGTTAACAATCATCTCTAAATCAATTCTATTATGAATATACTCATTTACGGGTCGATTACTATTCTAGCTGTATTAGGAATGGAGTTTGTCGCATGGTTTGCACACAAATACTTAATGCACGGTTTATTGTGGAGTTGGCACGAAGACCATCACAAGCCTCATGAAAATGAAGGATTTTTTGAAAAGAATGATCGGTTCTTCCTTGTCTTTGCACTTCCAAGTTTTCTATGCTATCTCGCTGGCGGCTTGCTTCCAGAATATAAAGCCTTATTATTTGTAGGCATTGGAATTAGTATTTATGGATTAATTTACTTTCTGATACATGATGTTTATATCCATCAACGTTTTAAATGGTTCAGACAATTAGACTCTAAATATTCGAAAGCAATACTTAGGGCTCATGGAGCTCATCATTCAAAACAGACCAAGGAAGAAGGTGAATCTTTTGGACTTTTAATCGTCAATCCAAAATATTTTAAAAAGAGATCTAAGTTTGTCAGCAAATAGATGTCTTTCATATTACATTCTATCGATTCAGCAATAAATATTTAATCCAACAAAGACAGTTTTTTATCTAAATTCGTTTTGTTTTAAATTCACATACTTATGAGAAAATATAGTTTATACTTCATAGCATCGATTTTGTGTTTTACAGTCATTTCTTGTTCTAGTGATACTGAAGTTCCATCAATTGGGTCAGATCCTGAAGCACCAGTAGAGATGATGGAAGAAAATTTACCAGATGCTCCAGATTTTAGCTTAGAATCTCTCAGTGGACAAAACATATCATTGGCCGATTTTAAAGATAAAACACTTGTTATATTCTTTTTTGGTCATAACTGCCCGCCATGTATTTCTGCAGGTCCAAAATTAGAATCAGATCTCAATCAAGAATTTAATTCAAAAGATGACTTTGCCATGATTGGGATTGATGTCTGGAATGGAAATGTTAGCCAAGTAGAGGTCTTTAAAAACAAAAGTACTGCCACATATGCTCTTGGATTAAAAGGAAGCGACGTAGTGAAATCATTTGGCTCAGCTAGAGATCGCCTAGTTGTCGTCAATAAAGAAGGTAAAATTGCATTCAATGGAAAATCTGTAGCAAGAAATGATCTGAGCGAAGTCAAAGACATATTAAACACTCTACTTGATTAATATAAAACTGTATTTATCTTCTCTATGAAAACATGCCTTTCAATATTTCTGTTGTTGCTCATAAGCAGCTTTTCAATTGGTCAAAACGTAGACGATTTTTCTTTAGAATCAATTGATAATGAATTAGTCAGTCTAGAAGATATTAAAGGTGAGCATTTGACAATCATAGATTTTTGGGCGACGTGGTGCAAACCCTGTACAAAAGCAATGCCTAAACTAAACGATTTATATAACAAATATCAGGAACAGGGCGTATCCATGATCGGTATCAGCTGCGATGGGCCTAGAAGCATCAGTAAAGTTGGAATGGTTTCAAATTCCTTAGATATAGATTACCATATCTTGAAGGATATTGATTGTGAAGTTATGAATAATTACAACTTTCAAGCCTTCCCTACTCTGATCATTCTAGATTCAGACAACGAAATCGTATGGGTCCACGAGGGTTATATCAATGGAGATGAAAGCCTCATTGAAGAAGCTATTGTCAATAGGTTAAAATAGCTTTGGTGCAATTAGGGCGAATTCCAATCTTCATTCTCATCATTAGCCTAGTTTTGGGCTTAGCCAAAGCGAATAGTCAATCATCTGGAACAAATCTGTTAGAATTTCAATACGGCAATATTCCTGGAGCGGACGATAAATCATTTCCTTCTATTTTTGATCGTACAACCATTGCATACAGAAAATCTGGTATTAGAGCATCAATTACGGTAGAACAATATCATTCTGAATATTCTGACAGAAATTATATAAATCTTGCTCAAGGACTTGTACAATACAAGAAAAAGAAATGGGATCTTAAACTTGGCAATATCTATGAGACGATAGGGCGCGGATCCTTATTAAGAGCTTTTGAAATAAAGGGTGCTGTTATAGAAGAATTAGGTTTTCGATCCAGGCAATATTTTCATAGAGATTTTTTAGGCGCTTCGGTTAAATACAGGACCAAAAAATTGACTATTCAGGCCATTAGAGCAGACGTACTGAATATATTAGCGCCGACATTTTCCAGAGAAGATAGACGGACAGATTTGATTAGCAGTTTATCGTTGACATACAATTATGTCAAAAAACATAAGTTTGGAATTAATATCATGAACCACGAAAATGCAAATGGCAATGCCAATAATTTCGGCAGCATTTTATTGGACGGACCTATTGCAGGACCATTTAGTTATTATGTAGAATGGGCAAATGGATTAACTCAGTCTGACAGATATGCACTGTATGGCGGTTTGACTGGGTATATCGAAGGAGTCAGCATTAATTTTGAATTAAAATCTTATCGAGACTTTATTATCGGTTCTGGTATAAATGAACCACCAGCACTGATTCAAGATCAAACGTACAGAGTATTAAATCGGAGCACTCATGTATCAAATCCTTCAGATGAAGATGGGTACCAAATTGATTTATCATATACCTTTAATAACGGGATGATTTTAGTATTTAATCATGCTTTAGCAAATAATGCTGTCGGATCTACTAGTTTTGTTTTCCAAGAATTTTTCATAGAATTGAATGCTTCTTTTACTAAGCATATAGATTCTAAGATATTTTTAGACTATGCCAAAGACCCGTTTAAAGATCAAGACAATCGCTTCTCACTTGGTTTCTATAACACAATATTAGTGTCAAAAAAACTAAATATTATCAGCGAAATTGAGTTACAAAGATTCGAAAGATTTGGAGCTAAAGTAAATAATCAAAGTATTCTGATAGGACTTAACTTAGCGTCGAAATATAGCATATCACTCTTATTTGAACATACGAATGATCCTTTTCTTCTATTGGATATTAATAGCTCTAACCGTAAATACCTCGGCCTAAATGCAAGTTATAAACCTAATTATAAAAATTCAATCCAACTCTTTATAGGAGAGCGTCAAGGCGGCCCTGCTTGCAGTTCAGGTGTATGCTACGAAATCTTAGACTTCAAAGGATTTGAAACGCGCTGGACGACTCGGTTTTAGTCAAAAATTAGGTGAATTGCCTACAAGGAAATTGGAATTATTCGCTAGATTTGCTGTTGAAAACTTCTGAATACTTTTAATTATGGGACGCATCTTTTTATTACTCTTGATTAGTTTGCCGTTGATAACATATTCTCAAAATCAAAATGAGACTGTATGTTATAATAACGCAACTCCTACTTCAAGACAGAGCTCTGAAATTGGTATACTCACTCACTTTGGCGAAGGATGCCTATCTTCTGATGTGTCGGTATTACAATCAGATTCTCAAGGTTTACTAAATTATGGATTCAATAACAGATTCAGTAAGGGAAATACTTTAGTTGAAGATTTTAGCTTAGATACTGAAGAATTTTTGTCTTCGGTGACTTTCTATGCATTTAAAGATGATCCCAGAACTGACCCAGTGGTAGATGCAGTGAGGATCAGAATTTGGGATGGAGCTCCGACACTTCCAGACTCTAAGGTTATCTATGGCACACTGACATTGAATAGATTATTAGGGGCTACATTTACTGGAAATTATAGAACCAATGAGCGGACTATCCCTGATTGTATTAGACCTATTATGGAAGTTAGAGCTGAGATAGGGACATCCCTTCCGGCTGGTGATTATTGGTTAGAGTGGCAATTTGAAGTCCAAAATTTCATCCCGCCATATAGGACTCCACCAATCACTATCCTTGGACAATCCGAAACAGGAAATGCAATACAATCTAGCGATAACGGCATAAGTTATGAACCGATTACAGATAAAGGTAATGGAGCAGCTCAAGGCTTACCATTTGTACTGTATTGCGCTGCCAAAGAACCTGTAGTGTCGACAATCCCAACTATGGGCCAATGGGGTCTTATTAGTTTATCGCTAATGCTTTTAATTATTGGAGTTGTCCAGGTAAAAGAAGATTATACTCTTGTCCCTCAAGTTGAATCAAATTAACGATTAAATAGGCCTTTTATAATTATTTTGTAGCTCTATTATTTTATAAATTCTCAACTTAATTTTGATGAAAGAAAATTCAATTTTAGTAGGAATTGATATTGATCATGATGTAGATAACATTATAGATTTTAGCGCAGAGATGGCATATCTTACTGAATCTCATATTACATTCCTTCATGTTTTTCGGCCTGATATCGTGAAGCAGGAAGAGATTAGTAATACTGTCCTAAATCAACATTTTCAAAAACTTAAAGAATTAGTACATCCCAATTTAAGAATCGATTATCAGCAAGAGAAAGTAGAATATATCGTGGATACAGGCTTTGCTATGGATAAGCTTCTGGATACGGCAAAGGAAATAGAACCTGACTACTTAATATTAGGTATCAGGGCTTCACAAAGCAAGTTGAGCTCTCACTTTGCAAGTATCGCAAGGTCTATTCTGAATTTTTGGCAGGGTAGAGTCTTGTTAGTCCCTAATCATTTCAAACTGAGTGATTTTAATAACATCGTTTTCACTTTAGATTTTCAGTTTCCTGAAATAGAATATTTACTTGATGTCATCACATTAGCTGAGCGCTTAGATGCAAAAATCACTTGCCTTCACATTCAAGAACAAGATGAAAATCTAGAACTAATCAATCGCAATATTGACGTCATGAAAAAACTGCTATACTCAGAGGTAAAGGCAGAAATGATTGACTTTGAAATCGTCAGGGGTAAGACCTCAACGAGTATCAAAGAGTATGTTGATAATAATCAAGTCGATATGCTTTGCATGATGAGTGGGAAGCGCAGCTTATTCGAATCCATGATCAAGCCATCAACTGCTTTCCAGCTCTCCAAGAATCTTAACATCCCCATCATGGTTGCTAAGCATCCTTTAAGTCCTTCGCTAAAGGCATAAGAAATAGCTAGATATTCGCATTTTTTTTGGCCACTTTCAGTTAAGTCACATTACAACTTATATCACATGACACTAGTTTAGTTATGGTAAGTATGGTAATATTTTTTTTTACTTCACGACCATATAGGTAATTTGCCTATGTCGATTAAGTATTATAGCTGATCCAATTTTAGAAAAAGTCCCTTAATTTTAAGTTATGATTAAAAAAGTGTATGCTCTTTAATCTCAATAATTTAGATTTCCGCTTGGACTTTTATGACTATCATAATTATTAATCTACACTAAAAAAAATCATCATGAATGAGACATCAATGCCTCTTGATTCGGAACCTGACGTAGCAATCAGCAGAAGGCAATTAATTGGTGAGTCGCCAATAATGATTAACGAGATATTCGTTGGTTGTCTGTATGCTGGATTGTTTGGGACCTTAGATAGTGTCAGAATTAAAAGATTTAATGATTCTATATTAGAGATAACTGCGCGATCTGACTCTGATTATATAATATTAAACCTTAGTAGTATTGAGATCATTGATTCAGCTATTGCCAATCATATTTTGAGACTTAACAAGACCTTACAATTGGTCGGTGTTCATGTTATTTTCTGTGGAATCCAGCCAATCGTCGCACAAAGTATGGTCAATACTGGAGTCATACTCGAAAATATCACAGTCATGAAAAATCTAAAAAAGGCACTCGACGAAGTGTATGCAGCAAAAGGCTATAAATTAGTGAAGATTGATTAACAAGCTAACACAAGAATCTTTTCAAATCCTTACCACCAAAGATGTCTATCTCGCTAAGAATAGAGCAGTAGCATTTTCAAAGTCGATGGGATTTGATAAATCAGATTGCTCCATAATCGGATTAGGTGTGATGGAGATCACACAGAATATTCTAGATCATGCCAATTCAGGAACCATAAGCATTAATGCCTTGAATAAAAATCGAATCTTAAGAGTGGAGCTTAAGGATAATGGTGAAGGTATAGCAGATATTGATAAAATATTCGAAGATGGTTACAGTTCAGATAAAAATTCTCTAGGAATCGGGATGGGAGTTGCACGGAGATCTTTTGACCAATGTAGTGTCAAGTCAAACCCTAATCACGGAACGCATGTTATTTTAGAAAAATATTTACCACTCGATAAAGAAATTTATAAATACGGATCTGTATCAATAAAAGATGAAAGATATCTTGTCAATGGAGATAAAATCATAACTAAGGAATATGACGGTGATACATTATTAATCTGTGTAATAGATGGAGCAGGTCAAGGAGAAAGTGCAGCGCAAATTTCTGAGTGTATTACGTCAGTAATTTCACAGAACTATAGAGATGAATTGAATAAAATCATTTTTGATGCTGATGAGGCTCTAAATGTTTCTGGATACGACGGTGGGGCAGCAATAACATTAATACGAGTCACAACAGACTTTATTTTATTTTTAGGCATTGGCGATACACATACTTATATATCTCAGGATGGCAGACTTAGCCCAATCTCAAATATTTATGGAAGAATAGGAATAGAAAATCTACCATCACTTAACGTAAAAAGAATACCTTATTCAAATAAATTCTCAATAATTAGTTGTACTGATGGTATTAAAACTGATGTAGATAAATATATCATGGCGCCACACATTTCTGCGCGTAATAATGCTGCACATATATTCAATACATATCACAGACCTTATGGCGATGCTTCTGTATTTATCCTAAACTATAAAAAACATGCAGAAAGATAGCTTTACAGAAACATATGATTTTTTGGTATCAATTATTGGTCATGCACCTATAGGCATTATCAGTATCAATATGGGCGGTATGGTCACTATGTGTAATAGCCTAGCATTAAGCCATCTCCATATTACAGGAAATACCAAGTCTTTATTAGAAAAACCTTTAGTCAATTATATAGATCATATACCAGAGCTCAGTGAAGAATTAAGTACATGTGTAAAGATTGGTAGAAAGTCTTTTAACTATTCGGAGTTAAGCATAGCAGAAAAGATTCTATCCTTAAAAGGAAGGAAAATTATAAACGGAATGGTCATCACGACAAATGATCTAACTAAAATTAAAAATATAGATCGTGACATCCTAAAGGCAACGATCACTGGACAAGACGATGAAAGAATTCGGATAGCCAAAGATATTCACGATGGCATTGGACCAATTATGTCAACTATAAAGCTTAGCATTGATAGTATACAAGCAGATATTAATCCAGCTTCTTCTCCTAAAATAAATAAAAAACTGGCATTAATCAGAGATTTGGTCACTGATGTTTCTACAGATATCAGAAGCATCTCTCACGATCTCATGCCAAGTGCACTCAAAGACTTTGGTGTAAAACCGGTCATTGAAAACTTCATTAGTAAAATAAAAATTACTGACACTTTTGATATAAACTTCTTTTTTAGTGGTCAAAATGTTCGACTGGATGAACAAATAGAATTAGCTCTTTATAGAATCGCTCAAGAGCTGGTCAATAATGCAATTAAATATTCTAAAGCAAAAAATATCACGGTTCAGTTATTTATAAAATCAGATCAAGTATTTCTTACTGTAGAAGATAATGGTGTAGGCATATCATCGGATAAAATAGAAGATATTGAGAAAAGTGGTATTGGCTTTTATAACGTCTACGCACGGACAAGAGCATTAAATGGATATTTTAATATAGACTCGAAAAAAGGACAAGGCACTACCTGTTCAATTTCTTTCACTTTATAAACAAAACATTAAGTATGATAAAGACACTTATCGTAGATGACCACCAAATATTTAGTGATGGGATTAAATCCATCTTAGAAAACATAGAAGATATAGACTATGTCGCTACGGTAAAATCTGCTCAAGCTGTCATTAAAGAACTAGAGCAAACGACCATTGATGTTATTCTTATGGATATCTCACTTAGGAATGAATCAGGGCTCGACATCACCAAAACAGTCAAAACATTATATCCTAATTGCAAAGTCCTCATACTTTCCATGCACACAGAGCCAGAATATATATTTAAGGCTATTGAGGTGGGAGCATCGGGATATATCCTGAAAGAATCTGGTCTCGATGATATGCTACGTGCCATTAGATCTGTGCATAATGGAGACACATATTATAGTCAAGAAGTATCAGCCATAATCATCAATGGTGTACACAAAAAAACAATCACCAATTCTCAAACAGATGTAAAACTAACGTCACGCGAAAAAGAAATACTCACTCTAATCGCACAAGAAAATACAAACACAGAAATAGCAGAAAGTCTTTTTATCAGTATAAGAACTGTAGATTCACACAGGCGAAATTTATTAGATAAGGTGGGTGTGAAAAATACTGCAGGTCTTGTGAAATATGCGATTAAAATGGGATATATCTCTGTTATGTAACTATTCGTCATTTACGTATTCATCTATCAGATTTAGGTAGTATCTTAATACATAAATAGCAACAATATTTTGCAAAATTTAAATCAAAGCAATTCTATTATGAAGGAAGTACTTCTCATCTCGAATCTTGATCTTCATGCTGATTACATCATGCAATATGCTTCACAGTTTTGCGCACATTATAGCTGTAAGCTCCACATTATACATTTTGAGGAGGGTCTATCCCCTACTTTAGTGTCATCAAGTATTTATTATGATAAGATCGGTTATTCAATAGATACCTTTGAAAGACAAGTCGATTTAATCACTAAAATCAAAAAGCTAACTAGCCAATACCTTCAGACAGATTGGCTAAATGTCTCTATCAGAGATGAAAATGAATCTATCTTTTTACAGGAATTTTTAAATGACACTTTGATTGACCTAATCATTGTCGGCCAACATGTATTTAAAGCAGACACAAATCACTTGTCTCAACAGTTTAAACATATTCTAAGTAATATTACGACCTCTCCGATGCTAGTGATTCCTTCTCTAGAGGTTTTCAAGCCTTATCATAAATGTAATTATTTGCTACAGATAATGAACGAGGATAATATCCAACACATCAAACAATTTTGCACACTATTTAAAGGATCAGAGCTGACGCTTACACACGTAGAACAATCAAGTAAAGATAAAATAGCTGAATGGACAGAGAAAAAATGGATGACATACATACACCAAAATATTAATCAAAAGATTAACTATGAATCACTTCAAATGAAATATAATGATTATATAAATAGGGAAAATTATGCCATCACTCATATATTTGATTTGCTAGTCTTTTCCACTTCTAAACGAAGTTTATGGCAACGTATATTTGCGCCCAGCACTACATTAAAGGTTTTGACAAATCTGGAGATGCCAGCATTAGTATTTAAGAATCTTCCTGAGAGTGATTCTTCAAAAGTCTCATAAGAATCGGCCATTCCCAATCTTAAAAAATATACGTACATCTTAAAACCTCTATCTCAAGTACGCTTGGTATAATCACCCGGCTGTCTTTACGTTTAACGAATCTGGAGAAGCTAAGCAGAAACTCATATCACCATAATCTTCTCTTTTAAAGCGAATTACGAAAAGCTTATAGCACTTGCAGTCAAAGGTGCCGAAGAAACATATAGGCGATTTACTTAGAAAAAATACTGCTTTTCACCTATTGAATAACATTCTACATATCCCATCTTTATACTGTTATAGAAATCAAACATGTTATCATTTAAAAGTGATAAAGACTGTTTAAAACATGAATTATAATCAGCATAAAATTATAATCAATTTTAAAAAATGAAATTCCTAAAAAAATTTAAAGAGCTTGACCGAGAGCCTGATCAAAAGAGAAATCTTAAAATTGGAAAGATCAAAAAGGACAATTTAGGTCCATCTTCAAAGAAGAAAAGACCAATGAGATACTATCTAGATCAAGAATAAGATATACTGGTCTTAACATTCCATTCTTGAGTAAAACAAAGGTTTCCTCATCCAAATAATTGACAATTTAAAATTAAGTATTTCTCGTAGAAAAAATACCACTTTTCACCTATAAGAATGACTATCTGATGTGTGATATTTGACTTATAATTAAAACTTTCTTAAACCCAATCATAATAATTTAAAATGGCAGTTCAAAAAAAATCAAAAGCAACATTAGCAAGAAAAATAGCTGAGGAGCTTAAAGCTAAAAGAAAAGAAATCAGACTAACTAAGGTAGTTAGTTCTAAACCATCTAAAAACACAAAAGGAAAAAGCATAATCGCTCAATCGAAAAAAAAGAAAAAATAACCAAATTGAATTGTGAACGCTGTAATAAATATTAATAATGATTATAGCTAATAATAAATAATAGTATGAAACATAGACCTTTAGAATTTTTCATATTGTCAAATAGGCAGTCTTTTGATACTCACAAAGCCCCAGCTATAATGTGGTATAAAATTCTCGGCAAACTCAAAAAATGAAATTATTAATTCTGTAATGTTGAAGATGGCTCAAATATAGCAACGAGTTGATAAACCAAACGAGATTAATCAAATATGTATTCCTAAACCAAACGTGCTTGGGATTGAGCTGTTTATCTATTAGCATAATTTTATTAAGATCAAGGCATGAACGATTGATCTCGAAGAGTGGAGTGTACAACTCCAAGAGAGTGAACCGCGATCATCGGAAGGCAGATCGTAGTCATATCCATAGATATGCCGAGGATTTTAACGAATAGACTAATAAAATAGACAATAATTAAAGGCTCAAAAGTAAGTGCTATAGTATAAATTAACTATTAAAAGTCATATTATGAATATCCCTACTATTTCAAAACCAAAAATAGTCAAAGACTATGACCAGCTTTCTGAGTCATTCAGAGAGAAGATTAAACTCCATTACCCATTTGGATTTGAACAAAAACTTATCTCTTTTAAAAATGCTCAGGGAAAATTTGTGTCTGCTTTACCATACGAGTCTGATGATAGTAACTATCTAATACGGATGACCCCAAAGCTTGCGAATGACTTGATAGATGAAGATGATGATTATGATGACGATGGGAACTTGAAAGATGATGTACTAGAAGAATATCAAGAAAGATACGAATAGAAGTGATAAAATATTTTTGTAAAATAGTGAGTACAACTTATTTTGTCGATAAATAAAATATTATATTCACTTGCATTAAAATTATAAGGAGCCCTGTCATCATGTCCAACCCTCTTTAATTTTTTAATTAAATGTAAGGTTCGGAGATGATAAAGGGCTCTTTTCTAATTTTAAGATACACCCAAAATGAAAAGAATAATTATTCCAATCTCTTTTTCTGTAAAATCCACATATGCTTTAATCCAAGCCAAAGTACTGGCTGATCATTATCAAGCAAGGATTACTTTATTACATTGTTATTCTCCTGTAGAGCACAATCGAAGGTTTGATTTTCCAAACAAAGAATATAAAAAAGAGGTCGAAAAATTACTTTTATCCTTTTATAAAGAAAATATTTCCGGTGAGGTCTCTACAGTCCAATGTTTAGCAGTTGAGGGCTCCATATCTGGAACTATGCATAACATAAGCTCTAAGTTTGATCTGATCGTTTTAACTAAAAATGATAAAGCTAATTCAGCTAAAACAAGTCCTATAAGTGAAAAGCTTTTGAGAATTATGTCTAAAGCGCATTGCCCAGTCTTGATCTGCCCAGTGCAGGATACACCATTGAGGATAACTGAAATCCAGTCAGCTTGGCATATCAAACGAAAAGATTCAGAAACAGAAATTATTGATCGCTTAACAAGCAAACTTGGTATAGCTCGACAATGTGTCAATGTAAAATCCCTGGACCAGCAAGTATTTATTTCTCCTTTATGGAAGCGGATTTTAAAAGCTAAAACGCCTATAAATTCAGCAGCTCCTCCTATATTGGTTCCTATGTCAGATCAGGATGAAATAGATTTATTGATGATTGTATATTATAACCAAAGTTTATTTGAAAAATTTATAGGCGACTCTAGAATCAAAAGTATATATAGTTTACAAGTACCGATCTTGCTTATAAATCAATCACAAGCTAGAGTATAATTAAGAAAAAAGCGTAGAATGGAAATTAACAAGAAACGTTATTATGTCGTAGATGATGAATATATCGATGAGCTATACCTTTTACAGTCCGAACTATTAAAGCTTCAAAAACATATCAATGACAAGGGTTTGCGCTTAGCCATCTTTTTTGAAGGCAGAGATACCGCTGGAAAAGGATCAGCCATAAGTCGATTTACTCAATTTTTGAATCCAGAATCCTTTACGACTGTAGCTTTGACAAAACCGACAAAAAAAGAAAAAGGTCAATGGTATTTTCAGCGATACCTAAAAAGGCTTCCAAATCCTGGACAGATTACTTTCTTTGATAGAAGTTGGTATAATCGTGCAGTTGTAGAGCCAGTGATGGGCTTTTGTGATGCCGAACAATACCATTTATTTATGAAGCAGGTAGTCACATTAGAGAAACTTCTGATTGAAGATGGTATAGTGTTAATAAAATTTTGGTTCTCAATAGAATCAGAAGAACAACAAAATAGAATCTTAAGAAGACAATTATCCCCACTAGAACAATGGAAAGTAAGTCCAGTAGACTTAGCTGCGAATACAAAATGGAAAGAATTTACAGACTATAAAACTGAGATGTTTACTCAGACCTCAAACCCCAAAAGTCCATGGATTATCATAAAAAACAAGCAGAGAGAAGTCAGACGCATACAGGCAATTCGCTATGTATTATCGCTATATGATTATGATGATAAGTCGGATGAAGTCCATGCATTTGACAAAGATGTAGTCTCAATCATAAAATAAATAACTAAGAGCTTATGATTTAAAAAGAGGCTGATTATTGCTTTCTAAAGTAAAAGTGTACCATGATCGTGTTTGTTCCATTCTCCATTGGTCCAAATGCACTAATTACCTTGTACCATATGGCATTGATAAATGACAATGTTATGTTCTTGTAACATTATTGCTGTGATTCTGTAGGCTATTCTGGCATTTACATATTTCTTTTGCGCGTATATTTGTCATGTAAATTAATTTTAAATTTTAAATTCCCTATCATGCCCGGATTAAATGCCGCTAACGCAAGTTCTTCGCTTGTTGACACAATTCAATTATTTATTCTATTTATAATGGGTGCTTTTTTTGCCATATCTGGCACCTTTGGATAAATATTCAAACAAAGATCAAAATGGATTCAGTGATTATTGGAAAAGTGATACACTTGTAAAGATAAAGAGTCCATTTTGGTATTTTGTTTAACATCTACTTCAAAAATAGTCTTAGAAAACAGAACATATTACTCTAAGCCTAATAAAATTCTATCCAATTTCAGAATGCATTGTAATTCATGCTTGACTTAAGTACCTTTACATGTAATGCATGATATAGAGCCATATCATAAATGGAGAAATCACTATATTTCATCACAAGATGAAAAATCGCCTTTCTATGGGAGAGTGTATAATGAGTTTACATTTACCAATAAGGTATACAATTATTTTATCCATCCGCAATGGGACGATTTCGGTTCTCAGACCTTGTATGGCAAAATAATCTTCGTCGATTACAGCGAATCATTTGCTTGTATAGAATTAATAGGTGAATGGAATGATTGCATTTCAAATGATATCATGTTCTTAAAACGTGAAATTGTGGATGCTATGTCTTATCAAAATATTCATAAGTACGCTATATTTTGTGATAATGTCCTCAACTTTCATAGTTCTGATGATAGCTATTATGAAGAATGGTATGATGATGTCAAGGAAGAAGGAGGCTGGATCGCACTAGTCAATACTCTTCCACATGTACAAACTGAAATGGAGTCCGCCAGGCTTCAACATTATGTACACATTGGCCCACAATTTAACGAGATAAATTGGCGCATATTAAAACCTAGTACAATTATGAATCATATTGAAAATATCATGTCTAATAGTATCAAACAACTTACATACTAATTTATGCATAAGTCTGGATTTGTAAACATCATAGGAGAACCTAACGTAGGAAAATCTACGCTAATGAATGCACTGGTAGGAGATAAAATGTCAGTGATCAATAGCAAACCTCAAACGACACGACATAGAATCATTGGAATCTTTAATGATACTGATTTCCAGATCGTATTTTCGGATACACCTGGCTGGATAGAAAATCCTGGCTATAAGATGCAGGAAGTCATGAATAAATTCTCATATTCTACCTTTGAGGATGCAGATGTACTCTTACTCATTATCGATGTATTACGACCGATCGATGTTGATAATCAATTGACATTAAGATTACAAAATGTGACTGTCCCAAGAATTTTGGTACTCAATAAGATAGATGAATCAACAGAAGAACAGATTAAAGAAGTTAGATCAGCATGGGAAAAGGCATTTACTTTTGATCACGTCTTTGAAACTTCAGCAAAGTTAAAAACAGGTGTTACTGACTTATTTGAAACAATTAAAAACTCCTTGTCAGAAGGACCAGAATATTACCCAAAAGATCAAATAACTGATAAACCAGAGCGCTTTTTCATTAGTGAAATTATAAGAGGCCAGATTCTTGCACTCTATCATCAAGAGATTCCTTATTCAGCAGAGGTTGTTATCGAAGAATTTAAGGAGTCTATCCTAAGAGGTGAAGATTTTGTAAGAATTAGAGCTAATATATATGTGAGCCGAAAATCACAAAAAGCGATTCTAATTGGAAAACAAGGATCAGCTATTAAGCAACTTGGCATTGATTCGAGAAAAGAAATAGAAGAATGGTTAGGCAAAAGAATTCACCTAGAATTGTATGTTCGTGTCGCTGATGATTGGCGAAATGATGCGTACAAACTAAAACAATTTGGATATACATAAAGAAGTGATTTAATAATATTTTATTAACTATTTTTCATGTCATTGATTCTCAATACTTCTTTTATTTCTGGAAATATAGCTACAGCTATGCAACTCGAAAAAAGTATCGTCTTGAAAATCAAGCACATACAAACAAATTTAACATACTCTATTAATTCACTTCAATGGCAGACGTAGTAGCAATAGTAGGAAGACCGAATGTCGGCAAGTCAACTCTATTTAACAGATTAATCGGTGCGCGCAAAGCAATCATTGACAATGTCAGTGGTGTCACTAGAGATAGAATTTATGGCTTTTCAGATTGGAATGGCAGAGATTTTACTGTGATTGATACTGGTGGATTCGTCACTGGTTCAGATGACATATTTGAAGCAGCAATCAGAGATCAAGTACAATTAGCTATAGAAGAGGCTGATGTTATTATTTTCATGACGGATACGACAACTGGGATCACCGACTTAGATGCAGATGTCGCCGAGATGTTAAGAAAGGGGAAAAAGCCAGTTGTACTTGCAGTAAACAAGGTAGACAATAATACTAGAATGCTTGCTGCCAATGAATTTTGGGCACTCGGTTTTGAGAACACGATTTTCTTGTCTTCGATCACTGGATCTGGGAGTGGTGAGTTATTAGATTTAGTGACTGAAATCCTGCCACCAAAAAAAGAGAATGATGGACAATATGAAGGTGTACCAAGAGTAGCCATTATCGGCCAACCCAATGTGGGCAAGTCATCATTCATAAATAGCTTATTAGACAAAGAAAGAAATATTGTAACCGATATCGCCGGTACAACGAGAGACTCTATTGATTCTTATTATAACAAATATGGGATGGAGTTTATACTTGTTGACACTGCTGGTATCAGGAAAAAGAAAAAAGTCCATGAGGATCTAGAATTTTACTCTGTAATTAGAGCTGTGAAGGCAATGGAGGAAGCCGATGTCTGCATCCTTTTAGTAGATGCGCAAGTCGGGATAGAATCACAGGACATGAGTATTTTGAGTCTTGTCCAACGTCGAAAAAAAGGTCTAGTCATCTTAATTAATAAATGGGATCTGCTTGAAAAAGAAACAAATTCTGCTAAAGAATACGAGGCGGAGATCAAAAGAAAAATCGCACCTTTTAATGATGTCCCTATTTTATTTGTTTCTGCACTAGAAAAACAACGCATATTTAAAGCTTTAGAAAAGGCGAAAGAAGTTTACGAAAATCGTACTCGAAAAATAAAGACTTCACAACTGAATGAGGTTATGCAAGCAGTTATTGAACGGAATCCACCTCCCAGTCATCGTGGTAGATTTATCAAGATTAAATACATTACCCAGTTACCGACACATTATCCAAGTTTTGCATTCTTCTGTAATAGTCCAAAACATGTCAGAAAAGACTATCGTAATTTTATTGAGAATAAACTGAGAGAGAATTTTAAATTTACGGGGGTTCCGATTAGTGTATATTTCAGAGAAAAATAAGAGCTTTATCACATGAAAATTTTAGTTACAGGAGCAGATGGTCAATTAGGCCATGAACTGCAATATGTGTGTCAAGAATTTCCAGAATTTGAGATGATATTCCTAAATAGAACTGGTCTTGACATTGTCAATAAAGAGCAGATGAATACTTTATTTTCATCTCTAAAACCAGATTTCTGTATCAATTGCGCTGCTTATACTGCTGTTGATAAAGCAGAAACAGATATTGACCTTTGCCGAGACATTAATGCTAACGGAACAGAAAACCTTGCCATAAACTGTCGAGACCACAATACCACCTTAGTTCATATTTCTACTGACTATGTTTATAATATTGATGTCAATCGACCGCTCCTAGAATCAGATACCCCGAATCCAAAAGGTGTTTATGCCGAGACTAAAAGAGCAGGTGAACTGAAAGCCTTGGAGATTTGGGAAAAGTCAATCATCATTCGTACATCTTGGGTGTATTCTAGTTTTGGGAATAATTTCGTAAAAACGATGTTGAGACTCGGTCAAGAAAGAGATCAATTGTCTATAGTTTCAGACCAAATAGGGACACCGACATATGCAAGAGATATTGCAAAAACGATATTGAGTATTATAAGCCAAATAAAAACATCAGAACCATCGGTATTTGGCATTTATAATTTTAGTAATCGTGATGAAACGAATTGGGCAGATTTTGCAAAAGCAATATTCGAAATCAAAGGCATTGAATGTGAAGTAGGACAAATGACAACAAAAGAATACGGTGCCGCAGCGCATCGCCCACTCTGGAGCGTTTTATCTAAAGAGAAGATTAAAAATACATTTGGAATTAAACCAAGACCATGGAAAGTGAGTTTAATTGAGTGTTTGAGTCTGCTTTAAGCCAACAATAGTCAATAGAATTCTGTAATTTAATGTTGTATGCACCAAATTCTTAAATATGCTTGCTGCGGAGTACTCTTACTCCTCATATCGTATCCACTACAGGCTACACATAATCGAGCCGGTGAGATAACATACGAACAAATCGGTGATCAAACCATCAGAGCTACAATCACAACATATACGAAGACCAGTAGCCAATCTGCAGACAGAGACACGGTAGAAATATTTTGGGGTGATGGCTCGAGCGAATTTGTCTCCAGAGTCAATGGGTCTGGTGATCTACTACCAAATGATATAAAAGTTAACTATTACATTGGCGAACACACGTACCCTGGACGAGGCACGTATACGATCTCAATGACTGATCCAAACAGAGTCGCTTCCATATTGAATGTAAATTTTCCAAATTCAGTAAATGTGCCTTTCTATGTGGAAACCACATTTACCTTACTGAATCCTCTCTTTCAGGGGAGAAATAACTCTATCATACTACTTCAAGCCCCCATTGATTTCGCTTGTGTTGGACAAGTGTTCGTCCATAATCCGAATGCATTTGATGTAGACGGCGATAGCATTTCTTACGAGTATACCCAACCAAGGTTAGCAAGAGATACTGATGTGCCTGACTATGTTTTTCCAGACCAGATTGATCCAGGTGATAATAATCAAATTAGTCTTGATCCAGTCACAGGGACGTTCACATGGATGACTCCTCAAAGATCAGGAGAATACAATATCGCTTTCAAGATTAAAGAATATAGGCAAGGAGTGCTGATCAATAGTACAACTAGAGATATGCAAATCTTCGTCAGGAATTGTACAGATTCGCCACCACAAATCGATGTCGTGGAGAGTCTATGTGTCGTCGCAGGCGAGGTCATTAATATACCAGTGAATGTCACAGACTTAGATATATCACAATTAGTGTCGCTCGGTGCCTCAGGTGGACCTTTCATCTTTGAAGATTCACCTGCAGTACTTCTAGATGCTGGTGAATTTCAAGAGCATCCATTTACTGCTACCTTACAATGGCAAACTACTTGCAATCATATATCCGCGGAAGATTACCAAATAGTATTCCGAGCTGTAGACAATTCATTTGGTGATACGACCGGTCTAGCAGATTTGAAAACCTTAAGGATTAAAGTGATCGGTCCACCCCCACAAAATGTGGTAGCAAACAGCAGCGAAGGCTCCGTAAATGTTTCTTGGGAATTACCGTATGAATGTGAAACTGCAGAAAATGATTTCTTTTTAGGCTTTTCTGTTTGGAGAAAAGTCGAAACGAGCGATCTCGCTGTGGATAGCTGCAGTTTTGGTCTTGATGGAAGTGAATATGAAGAGATCATATTTATTACCAATAATACCGAAGACGGGAGATATACAATTAATGATCCCAATGTAGATCCTAGAAAAATATACTGTTATCGTGTACTTGGTGAATTCGCCAATTTAACCGATTCAGGCAATCCATTTAATAAAGTATCTTCTATAGCAAGTAATGAATTTTGCGTACTCATAAAGCAGGATTATCCACTATTCACAAAAACTTCAGTATTGACAACTGATCAAAATACTGGTTCAATAGATCTTGAATGGACAAAACCAATCTCCGATGACCTTGATACCATTATGAATCCTGGTCCATATCGGTATCAACTATTACGTAGAGAATATAACTCAGGAGGAGATTTTATAGAGATCGCTGATGCTAATTTTATTAGCCAAAATTTTAGTGATCCCATAGATACTTTTTATACTGATATCAATCTGAACACCTTGGAAATCCAATATGAATATAGAATTGAATTCTATTCTTCTAGCATCGATGCTGATTCTCAATCACCCGAAAATGCGAGCTCGATTTTTTTGACAATCACCCCAACGGATCAAACTAATTTGCTTAACTGGAGTGAAGATGTCCCATGGCAGAATCAGAGCTACATCATTTATAAAAACATAAATAACTCATTCGATTCTATTGGGACAAGTAATAATCGGTCGTTTACAGACAAAGGCCTGACCAATGGCGAAGAATCTTGCTACTATGTAGAAGCGATGGGAACATATGGCTTACAAACAACACCACCAATTCTAATCAATCACTCTCAAATTAATTGTGGTATACCAGTAGATGACGTCACCACGTGTATCGTCGATGTACAAATCAGTAATATTTGTAACGATCCCGGACAGTTTGATTTGAATGAATCAGATGTCAATAAAATAACTTGGAGAGTCACTGCTAACACCTGCGATGAGAACGAAATCATCATGGGCTATAATATATATTACAGCCCTTCTGATAGTACAAATTATGAATTAGTTGGTGCATCGATTGACCCATCTTTTGAACATTCACCTCAATTTGGAGTCCAAGGTTGCTATGCGATTACCACGATTGACCAACTCGGCAATGAAGGTGCATTTAGCTCACCAATTTGTTTAGTAAATTGTCCAGCGTATAAATTACCGAATACCTTTACACCCAATAATGACGGTGATAATGATGTGTTTATTCCTATAGAGTCTCAATTTATTTCTCGAGTAGATATGGAAGTATTCAATAGATGGGGACAAAAAGTATTTGAGACTCAGGACCCATCTCTCAATTGGAACGGGACAAATATGGGTGGTAAAGATTTGGCTGAAGGCGTGTATTATTATAGCTGCAGAGTGTTCGAACAAAGGATAGAATCAGAAGAGATTGAAGCAGAAATTATTAACGGCATAATTCACATTATAAAAGGTCAGTAAATGTTTTCAGGGATAGTTGAGACTGTAGGGAAGCTTGAAAAAATCATGATAAAGGGGACTAACAATTCATTTGTGATTTCCTCTCCTATTTCAAATGAGTTATATATAGATCAAAGCATCTCACATAATGGCGTTTGTCTTACCGTCGTCGCTATGGATGACAAGACACATACTGTGACTGCCGTCGAAGAGACATTACTAAAATCTAATTTGGGTAACTTGGTAGAAGGATCATTTGTGAACATTGAAAGATGTATCACAATGGACACACGCCTGGATGGACATATGGTCCAAGGTCATGTAGATAACACTATGGTGTGTCTGTCTAAAGAAAATAGAGAAGGCAGTTGGTTATTTAGCTTTAAATATGATCCTGAATTTGAAAACTTAATCGTGGACAAAGGATCTATTTGTATCAATGGGACAAGCCTGACGGTAATTGATCCTGGTGAAGGGACTTTAACTGTCACGATTATTCCATACACCTACGAGCACACAACTTTTAAACATTTAGGAGAATCGGATATTGTCAATGTTGAATTTGATATTATTGGTAAGTATGTGAATAAGTATATGAGGTCGATTAGGGGTTGAATGCTTCCCTTTTTTCAAATATAATAACTAAAAGGTAACTACTCAGATATCAATTAAATAGCAAAAAAGTTATATATTTGACTAACCACACAAATAGAGAATAACATTAGAGCTTAGACAAAAAGCTTTGTTATCGAA